>SKEE01000178.1_pt1 | contig 74866 bp, 74 predicted proteins | sample 4826661 | NCBI WGS metagenome assembly SKEE01 (sample SAMN11008817, study PRJNA524170) | human gut metagenome | biome: Human fecal sample; material: Feces; isolation source: fecal sample from pouch patient p20 | host: Homo sapiens | place: Israel: Tel-Aviv | collected 2016-11-14
TGCTACTGTAAATTCTTTTGTTCTTGCCTTCTCCTGTGTAGATATTGCTTCTCCGATGAATTTCTTCTTGCGCCTGCAAAAATAACTCTTTAGGAATAATCGCTTCATGGCTATTTTCAACATAATACTGGGGAAAATGAGAGATTAACTACAGTCTCACTTACTGGCTAGTGACAGTAAGCAGACACACTCAACGTTTAGTACTCAGGCGATTTAGGGATCAAGTCAACAAACACTAAAAACTATTGATTGCATAGGATTTTTAAGCATCTCCTAACAACCCAACATCTAATCTATCACTTCATTTAAGTAGGGTATTTTAGTTTCGCTGTTAAAATCAAGCCTATTTTTATCTGTGGATGTAAATCCTACTAATATCCGATTCTCCACTCCCTTAAGCCATGCAAAGAAATTCTAAACCATATTTGCACCAAAAAGAGATTAACCACTAGCGGATCGAAGAAAAACACCTTGTCTCAGCTACGTCAAAAGATGAAATGTGAGTGACGCTAGATTCGTGCTTCAGCAATTCTAGGATCGAAGCGGTCTCGCAGCCCCTCACACAAGGCGGTTTTCCATAGGATAGCGCGAGATTCAATCACCACTATTTGCCAAAGAGCCCAAAAAACCGCTAGCCAAAAATCGGCTACCGGTTCTAAAAATGATGTTTATCCTTTTCGAGTCTAACAACTCGTCAGGACGAACAATAATTATTTTCTTGTTAACAGACATACTGCTTCCACATGGATTGAGAGGACAGAATGAATGTCATTTGTGTATGTCCGTTCTCGGAAACATATCCACGACACTTTTTGCACTATCGGTAGACGGGAACATATCCATAGGCTTCGCTGTTTTTTGAAAAACTGAGGTATGCTGTTAATTTTCAGTACCCAATACTGTGAATAACGTTACTCTCCTATTCACTAATGTAATTCAACAATCTTTCTAAAATGTCATGTGTAACTTTTAAGTTGTATTGTTCAATAAGGTGACTTTGCAAATCCATAACTAATAGCAAAGAATTTTTATAGGCTTCAAATAATTCTACCTTATCTAATCGAGCAGTGGTCTTTGCAAATTTTTTATAATTTTCAAGGCTAATTTCTTTTTCAAGGTTTTTACTCATGTTTAGCCAATTATCAGCATTTTTTTCTGCCATACGTATAAGTTGTAGTGTATTTTTTTGAAGTTGTGATAAGAGTTCTAATGAACGAGCATATTCTCCTCTTTTTAGAACGTTGATTCCCATCAACCATAGATTAGAGAAATTACACAACAAAAAATTAGCATTTTCTTCAGTAAGTCTATTTGGTCTTGCACCACTTATCTCTGATAAATAATTTTCTAATTGCCCTGTTTCATCGTAAATAAGCATAGCCTTCGTATCAGGAATATAACCTGAATCTTTAAACGAGGGGATTATGTTCATATCTTTTTCAGAAAGGAAATGAAATTCCCCACGTATAAGATTATCAAAAATAACTACCTCTGTTCCGTACTCATTTTTATAAAGCATCAAGTACGGAGCTACGTCAAACAACCAGTTGGATGAATCAAAGTTCGAGGTTATACTATCTTTCAAAAATATATAGAACTCTATATCAGAGTATTGGTCACCTTCTCCTTTGGTAAACGATCCATACATCATACAAGCTGTAATTCGTTCATCTGACTCAGTAAGATTCTTAACGTTTGCAATTAATTCTTTTTGTTTTAACATTTCTTCACCCTTTCATGTAAATATCTTTTAGTTATTGTGGCAACTCAAAATCTCTACAAACCTAAATTAATATTTTTCGTACAAATGTTATTGCAAAAAGCATCATCATGCTCCACAAACAATAGTGTAGGACAATATTCCAAAATCATTTTTTCAATTTGGATACGTGAAAAAATATCAATATAGTTCAATGGCTCATCCCATATATACAAATGTGCACTTTCACAAAGGCTTTTAGCAATTAGTACTTTCTTTTTCTGACCAGCACTAAAATCCACCATGTTCTTATCAAACTGCTCTCTATTAAAATCCAGTTTACGAAGAATCGTTTTAAATAGAGTTTCATCGATCTTATTATTATAGGCAAATTCAGATAGATTACCTTTTAAATATGAAGTATCTTGCGAAATATAAGAAATTTTTAGTCCACTTGCTAGCATAAAATTTCCGGTAAATTTAATATCATCTCCATTAATCAATTTTAGGATACTAGACTTACCACTCCCATTTTTTCCGATAATGGCAACTCTATCACCAATATTGACTCTGAAATTAAGATTACTGCATACTTCTTTATCTCCATAAGACAATGATAAATCATTCGCTTCTATTAAGCACTCTTTGTGAAATTCAAGTGGTGAAATTTTTAAGTCATCATATTGTTCAATGTTGTGGAGCAGTTCTGATTTTTGTAAAACGGCTTCCTGATGTCTTGACTCAATATTTTTGGCACGTTTCATCGCTTTTGCAGCCTTATGTCCAACATAACCCTTATCCAGTTTTGAACCAGAATTTGTTGTTCCATATTTACTTTTTTCTACTTTATTTGACCAGTTTGAACTACGTTTTGCTGCATAAGACAACCTTCCTATTTCTTTAAGGAGTTTCTTGTTTTCTGCCAGTTCAAAATTATCTTGTAACGTTTTGTTCTCCCACCAAGAAGTAAAATTTCCCTTTTGGATTTCGATATTCGTTTTATTGATAGATAGTATATGGTCAACACATTGATCAAGTAAGCTTCTATCATGAGATACCAAAATAAACCCCTTCTTGCGTTTCAAATAGTTTTGCACTACATTACGTGCATCGATGTCAAGATGGTTTGTAGGTTCATCAATAAGCAGGAAACAACTCGCTGTAAGGAATAAAGCTGCAAGAAGGACCTTCGTTTGCTCACCATTTGACAATGTATTAAACGGACGATATAAAGCATCTTCTTGAACATCAAGCAATGATATTTCACGAAAAATCTCCCAATCCATACATTCCGTACAAATACTCTTCATTACTTCAATTGTATATAGACTCTTATCTTCCACATCATAAGGAAAATACTCAAACTTAACTGTAGAACTTATATTGCCGGAATACGCATATTTGCCAAGCAGTAAATTTAAGAAAGTAGTTTTACCGCGTCCGTTTCTTCCAATAAAACCGAGTTTCCAATCTGTATCTATCTGAAAACTTACATTTTCAAAAATATTGTCATAACTTCCTTCATATGAAAAAGTTAGATTTGAAACATTTATTAAGGACATATATTTCTTCCTCCTTTACATTATAAAAATTTTATAAGCAAAGTCGGTTTTCGGCATTAATTACTCTATAATGTTATCCAACTCTGCAAGGATTTTGTCATGAATGACATAGTATCATTGTCTATCACGTTTATCTTCCTTTCTTTTACAAATATTAAAAGCCGCAAGAAAGTAAATTCTTACGGCTCAAAAACAAATACTATTATTACCTTTTGTTATACATAACATAAGGTTACTGTAATGTATTATTGAGTGTAGAATACTTAACTTTCTTGCAATTTGCATAACAAAACAAACGGTTCTATAGCCGTTTCTTTAAATATCTTATTATGCATCATATAATTAGCAAGAAAAGTTATACATTCTTCCACCTCCAAGTCGTTTTATTATATCATATTATCTTTAAAAATCCAATATAATTCTTCTGTTCTCTTTCTAAAGATTACCCTTCTACATCAATCTCGACTCCTGATTTGAATTCAACGGCGAACTTATCATGAAATACCGTAACTTTTTCTATAAGCCTCCTTACTAACTGCTCATCATATTCCTCTAACTCACAGGATTGTTCATTAAAGAAATCAGTCATTTCAGCGATTCGTTGCCTTTTTCCTTCACGCTCTGCATTTTCAACAAGTGCATTTTGCTTCAATTCTCGAAGGTGGTAGATTTCATCAGCCACATCTTCATAGTCATTCTTGGATTTTGCTTGGATAAGAAGCTGTTGTTGTAATTCTTCCAATTTGCTATCAATATCATTGGTGGCATTATCATTTTCTTCATTAAGTATAGTAGCTATGTTTTTCTGCAACGCCTGGAGGAAGGGTTCTTTGTTAGCCAAAAGTTCGTTAATAGCCTTGACCACTGCTGTCTGCAATGTTTCCTCGTTTATGGTAGGGGCAGTACATTCAGATCCTTTTTCCTCCAAACGGCTGACGCATCTCCAAACAATAGACTTGTAACCTCGGTTATTCCAGTGTACCCGGCGGTAAATATCACCGCACTGGCGAGCAAACTGCAACTGCAACTATGCAGGCACTTAATCTTAAAAGAACTACTTTCTATAAACTGGTGAAGGAAGTGATTGTATGATGACGATGTGTCCACGATGTTTAGAGCTATACAGTGAAATTTGGTCGAAGCCTTGTTGTAAATGCGCCGATAAGACCATTCCTGTTGATATTGAACTCATCAATGTCGTTCAGATGCTGCTCACTAGAGGCTTCGATGTATCTTATGCCACTTGTTACCCAGATAAAGAACAAGGTGAGATCGAAGCTATGGAAATTGAGATTCACTTTAGGGAATTGTATCCGCAGGCTCTCTTTGATGGTCTCCCACCTGACTGGATTGTAATTGACGAATACCCAGTTCTTGGCGGTAAGGTTCTTGATGAACCTGTTGATATCCTTACATGTGCAATCGAATATCGATTTGAAGAGAGCATCCATATTCAAAAGGATATCGCTATAAGCAATCTGGAAACATGGCTCGAAGAGAAAGACCCGCAATCTTGTAGGGCTATCCTTACATTGGCCGGCTTCTGAAAAAGTAAGACCCTCTCAACAGTAATGATCTGCTGAAAGGGTACTTTACTTTAATCTATGACCTTGAAGTGCCTTAATGCGTCTTTAATAGCTTCTACTTTATATTCTGGTGCTGGTTTATATGGGCGTTTTAGTTCTTCAACTGCGTTTGGTGCGTCGTACATCGGCAGGCCTAAGTTTCTTTTGACCTCTGCAATGTTTGCAGTGTGAACTTTGAAGCCGTACTTTTCTTCGATATACTCCTGAATAAGCCTGTAGGTGATACGATCTGGCTGGATTTTTCGGTCGTCTGCGTACTCCATTTTTACACTGATAAAATCGTCTGCACTTTTGTGGGACAATAAAACACACGTCTCAACGTGAGTTTTATCAATGTGATAGCGGTCATCTGCTGGCGACAAAACCTCGCTCTCATCGATATAATCAATCTCAATCGCTTCTAAAATCTGAGCCTCAACAAAATGCCCAATACGCACCTTGGCCATAACAGGAATAGAAACCGCTGCTTGAATTTCTTGAATCATTTTAGGGTCACTCATGCGAGAAACACCGCCAGCTGCTCGGATATCCGCAGGAATACGCTCTAGTGCCATAACCGCACAAGCTCCAGCAGCCTCAGCGATTTTCGCTTGTTCAGGTGTCGTGACGTCCATAATCACGCCCCCTTTTAGCATCTGAGCCAATTGTTTATTGAGTTGATAGCGTTGGTTTGTCATAAAAATACCTCATTTACTTTTTGATTGCTTTTCATTATAATAAAATCTGACATGGTATCAAGTGCCATTTTAAAGATTTTTAAAAAGGTCAGATTGGAGAATTATGCTAACTTACACTTTGGACGCACAGGCCAAAATCCCACTTTACGAACAACTGTATCGAGCGATAAAAACAGACATTACCAAGGGCATCCTAAGGTCGCAGGACAAATTGCCCTCAAAAAGAAGCCTAGCCAAGCATCTAGGCGTTTCCATTGTAACGGTGGAAACCAGTTATCAGCAATTAAAGGCAGAAGGTTACATTTACAGCCAAGCTAAAAAAGGCTTTTTTGTAGCAGATATCAAGTCTCAACGTCCGATGGTGAGAAAAACAGCAAGGTTAGTTTCTCTTCCAAAAACCAGGTCAGATGATACCTCGCCCAGCCTTAACCTTAGCAATAATCAGACCAATCCTGAAACCTTTCCCTTTGCCACTTGGTCCAAATTGCTCCGTCAGGTGCTTAATAACCACCAAACTGAATTGATGCAAGCCTCACCCAGCCAAGGGCTTTGGGAACTCAGACAAGCTATTGCCCAACATTTAAATGATTACCGTGGCATGGTGGTGGAGCCTAGGCAGATTGTCATCGGGGCGGGAACGGAATACCTCTACACCCTACTGATTCAGCTGCTGGGTCTAGATAAGACTGTGGCGGTGGAGGAGCCTTCCTATCCTAAAATCACCAAGATTTACCGACAATTCAACATAACACAAGTCCCCATTGCAATGGAAAAAGACGGGCTTAGTGTGGCACAACTCCAAAAAAGTAAGGCTGATATGGTTCATTTATCTCCGTCACATCAATTTCCAACAGGTGCTATTTTATCTGTTAGCAAACGCTATGACTTGCTGAGCTGGGCTAGTCAAGGAGACCGCTATATCATAGAAGACGATTACGATAGTGAGTTTCGTTTTCAGGGCTTACCAATCCCTAGTTTGCAAGAAATTGATTGCTCAGGCCGAGTGATTTACATCAACACCTTCAGCAAAAGCCTAGCTTCAACCCTTCGCATGAGTTATATGATTTTGCCCCCACAATTGCTGGAAGTCTTTGAAAAAAAGCTCAGCTTTTATGCTAATACCGTTTCTAATCTGGAACAGTACACACTGGCTGCTTTTATCCAAGAAGGTTATTTTGATAAGCATTTAAATCGGATGCGACTTTTTTACCAGAAAAAACGGGATGAATTGATTACCTGCTTAAAGGCTAGCCCGCTAAAGGATTACATCAGCATCCATGAACAAGAATCAGGGCTGCACTTTATCATGACTATTGACAGCCACTTGTCTGAAGATGCCATTTGCCAGAAAAGTCGGCAAAAAGGCTTGCAACTAACGCCTATCTCCCACTACTACCAACACCACACGCCCCAATCTACCAATGCCTTCATCGTGAACTATGCCAATATTACGGCCCCACAAATTGAGCAAATTATCCAAATGTTGACGGAAATTCTCCTATTAGAGAGTTAGTTTCCAAACATTTTAGAATATCTCATTGACAAGGTTCGCTTTTTTTGTTATCATATTTGAAAGTTTAATAGCAAACCGAATGATGTTATTCAGGAGAAGAAAGGTTTTCCTTTCGCCGAAGGAGTTACGCTCTCAGGTGTCTAAGACAGGACTGGATGACGGACGGACTTCTGGAGAGACCTGATGATGACAATCATCACCACGTTAGAAACGTGGATACAGGCGCCGAAGGGGCAAAGTTGTCACAGACAACTCAAACTCTCAGGCAAAAGGACAGAAGATAAGAAATACTTGTAGGCTCTTGTTTTTTTGAGTACCAGCAGGTATTTTCCTATCACTTTTCAGGAGTTATCGTAATGATAGCTCCTTTTGTAATAGCATCGTTTGGGAGATATGGTATAGGGAGAAAAAGAATGATGCTCAATTTTTTTAACAGTCTTGACAATGTCGTCTGGGATGCACCACTGCTTATCTTGCTAGTGGGAACAGGCTTTTACTTCACTGTTCGCCTTGGCTTACTCCAAGTCACGCGATTGCCAAAAGCCTTTCGCTTAATTTTTGCGGATGACAAAGGGCAAGGGGATATTTCCAGTTTTGCTGCCTTAGCGACTGCACTTGCCGCCACTGTTGGAACAGGAAACATCGTGGGAGTTGCAACCGCTATCAAATCAGGTGGTCCAGGGGCACTATTTTGGATGTGGGTTGCTGCTTTCTTTGGAATGGCGACCAAGTACGCTGAGGGACTTCTAGCTATCAAATACCGTACAATCGATGACAACGGGGAAGTTTCAGGTGGCCCCATGTACTACATTGTCAATGGGATGGGCAAACGCTGGAAACCTTTGGCAACCTTCTTTGCCATTGCAGGTATCTTAGTCGCTTATTTTGGAATTGGAACGTTTTCTCAGGTTAATTCCATCACATCATCACTTGAAAATTCCTTTGCGCTATCGCCTCAGATTGTCAGCATTGTGATTGCCGTCATCGTGGCTATTGTTATCTTTGGCGGTATCCAATCCATTTCAAAAGTTGCTGAAAAAGTGGTGCCTTTCATGGCCGTCGTTTACATCACGGCAACATTGATTGTTATTTTTGTGCATAGTGAGCAAATCGTGCCTGCTTTTAATGCTATTTTCAAAGGAGCCTTCACTGGTACGGCTGCTGTTGGTGGATTTACAGGTGCGGTTGTTAAAGAAGCTATTCAAAAAGGGATTGCACGCGGAGTCTTTTCAAATGAATCTGGGCTTGGTTCTGCTCCTATCGCGGCTGCAGCTGCCAAAACAAAAGAGCCTGTGGAACAAGGGCTTATCTCAATGACAGGGACTTTTATCGATACCATTATCATTTGTACCTTAACAGGACTTTCTATCATGGTAACAGGACAGTGGAAAGTCGCAGGACTCGAAGGGGCACCACTTACACAATCAGCCTTTGCATCTGTTTTTGGAACATCAGGTATTCATGCTTTAACCTTCTGCCTTGTTTTGTTTGCTTTTACAACTATCCTAGGCTGGTCTTACTATGGTGAACGTTGTTTTGAATTCCTTTTTGGAACCAAATACATCAAACTCTACCGTATTATCTTTGTCATTATGGTTGCCTTGGGTGGTTTCCTCAAACTGGATTTGATTTGGGTGCTTGCTGACATCGTGAATGGTCTAATGGCTCTACCAAACCTAATCGCTTTGTTGGCTCTTTCACCAATCATTATTTCAGAAACCAAAGATTACTTTGTTCGTCAAAAACAAGCAGCTGACGCTGAAGAGTTGGTAGCGTTAGCAGATAACTTAGTTGAAGACTAAAAAAGAGGGAAATTTCCCTCTTTTTATGTTCTTATTTTGATTTGATATAGTTGACACCATCTGCTTTAGGAGCCACGGATTGACCAAAGAAGACTGCTAAAACAACAATTGTTAAGACGTATGGTGTGATTTTGAGGTAAACAGATGGAATGTTTGAGAAGAGCGGTAATTGTGCTCCGATGATTGCCAATGATTGTGACAAGCCGAAGAATAGACTTGATAGCATGGCACCGACTGGATTCCAACGTCCGAAAATCATGGCTGCAAGAGCGATAAATCCAGGTCCTGCGATCGTTGTAACGGCGAAGTTATTTGAAATGGTTTGAGCATAAACCGCACCACCAATACCACCGAAGAACCCTGAAATCATAACCCCTAAATAACGCATGAGGTAAACATTGATTCCAAGTGTATCCGCTGCTTGAGGGTGTTCACCAACAGAACGGAGGCGAAGACCAAAGCGAGTCTTGAACAAGATAAACCAAGATACAAATGAAATAAGAATAGCCACATAAGCAACCAATGACGTGTTGTTGAAAAAGACTTGACCGATAAATGGGATATCTTTTAAAACAGGGAATGAGAAACGACCAAAGGTCTCTGAAATGGTATTGGTTTGTCCTTTACCAAATAAGAAACGGCAAAGGAAAACGGCTAGTGACGGAGCAATCAAGTTCAATACCGTACCAGACACGATATGATCTGCACGGAAGTTAATGGTCGCAACAGCATGAAGAAGAGAAAATAGAAGTCCTACAACTCCTCCCACCAAAGAAGCAATCCAAGGTGTCGCACTGCCAAACACATCTGCACAGCTTAGATTGAAGAGAACCCCTGAGAAAGCCCCCATAACCATGATACCTTCAAGACCAACGTTGACAACCCCACCACGTTCTGAGAAGGTTCCACCGATACTTGTGAAAATAAGTGGTGCAGAATAAACGAGCATGGAAGAAACTAATAAGGCTAATGTTGTTGTAAAAGTCATTTTATTTTCCTCCTTCTACTTTTTTAGAGTTAAGAAAACGACGGATAATGTAATCAGAACCAACAAAGAAGATAATGAAAGCTGAAATAACATCAACAATCTCTGAAGGAACGCCAATCATACCAGTCTTACCAACGGAAAGTACTGCATACAAGAAAGCTGCAAACGGAATCCCAATGGCATTATTGATCGCTAATAGTGATACGGCCATACCATCCCAACCAATGCTAAGTGAACTTGTTTGCGTATAAACATTTTCAAAAGTTCCAAGTCCTTCGACTGTTCCACCAAGTCCTGCAAGGGCACCTGAAATCACCATAGACATGATGATAAGGCGTTTTGATGACATCCCTGCATATTCTGAAGCATGTGGGTTAATCCCCACAGAAGTGATTTCATAACCAAGTGTGGTTTTCTTCATCATAAACCATACGATAACCACAGCAATTAAGGCAATGAAAATACCGATATTAATACGTGAGTGGTTCGTCAAGTTAGACAACCATTCAATTTGATAAGATGCATTTTGAGAAACTTTGATCGTAGCTTCTGTCGTACGCATGATGCTATCTGAAAAGACGTCTTGAATGAGGTATTGTGTAGAGTACAAGATAATGTAGTTCATCATGATAGTTACAATAACTTCACTTGTTCCAAGATAAGCACGTAAAATACCTGGGACAGCTGCAGCCAATCCTCCAGCCACAAGACCAATCACAATAGTACAAAGAACTGAGATTGGTTTTGGCAAATCAGGGAAAGAAAGGGCAAAGCAGCCAGCCATTACCCAACCAATCAAGGCTTGTCCTGGAAGTCCGATATTGAAGAAACCAGCTTTAGAAGCAACTGAGAAACCAAGGGCAATCAAGATAAGTGGCCCCATAGCACGAAAAATTTCACCAATATTTTTGATAGAACCAAATGCAGTGTAAAGCAAGTCGTTATAAGCCCAAAATGGGTTATAACCAAAGATGAGCATGAGCACTGCTCCTAGTAACATCCCTAGAAAAACAGCTATTAAAGGAACTGCCCAGCGTTGTGTTTGTTTAGACATTAGCTTCCTCCTTTGTCACATGGCCCCCAGCCATCAAAATACCAAGTTCTTGTTTGTTTGTTTGACTAGCATCTAGCATACCTTGAATTTTACCATCGTGAATAACGGCAATACGGTCAGAAACATCCAAAATTTCATCCAATTCAAAACTAATCACTAAGACAGCTTTCCCTTTGTCACGTTCTGCAATTAAACGTTTACGGATGTATTCAATCGCACCGACGTCCAAACCACGGGTTGGTTGGCTAACGACTAACAAATCAGGGTTCAAGTCAATTTCACGAGCGATAACGGCTTTTTGTTGGTTACCACCTGAAAGTGAGCCAGCTGATACTAATTCATTTGCCGCACGAACGTCAAATTCTGACATCAATTTGCGAGCATGTTCATTAATGTTTTTATAATTCAAGAAACCATTTTTGCTAAACGGCTCTTTGTAGTACGTTTGCAAAACAATGTTTTCAGCAATGGTCATATCAAGAACCATTCCGTCACGGTGGCGGTCTTCTGGCACATGCCCAACACCAAGTTCTGTAATTTTACGTGGACGTTTGTTGGTCATGTCTTCACCTTTGATAACAATGCGACCTGATTCGACTTTGCGAAGTCCAGTAATGGCTTCTACCAATTCACTTTGACCATTGCCATCAATACCAGCAAGCCCGACAATTTCACCCGCACGCACATCCAATGACAAATTCTTCACGGCCGGCACTCCACGATTTTCATTAACCACCAAATCTTTAACAGACAAGACAACTTCTTTTGGATTAGCTGCTTGTTTTTCTGTTTTGAAGGAAACGGCACGTCCAACCATCATCTCAGCCAATTCTTCACTGGTTGAATTAGCAACTGGAACAGTTTCAATAGATTGACCGTGTCTGATAACCGTTACCCTGTCGGCAACCGCACGAATTTCGTCCAATTTGTGCGTAATCAAAATGATTGATTTGCCTTCTTTAGTCAAATTACGCATGATATTTAGCAATTCTGCGATTTCAGACGGTGTCAAAACGGCTGTCGGCTCATCAAAGATGATAATGTCAGCGTTACGATACAAGGTTTTCAAAATTTCCACACGTTGTTGTGCACCGACTGTTAGGTCTGAAATTTTAGCAGAAGGATCCACCGCTAAACCATATCGTTCCGACAAAGCTTTGATCTCTTCGCTAGCTTTTTTCAAATTAAGCACACCACCTGTTGAGATTGTTTCATTCCCCAAAATGATGTTTTCAGCAACTGTGAACGCTTCAACCAACATAAAGTGTTGGTGCACCATTCCGATTCCTATTTTTGAGGCTTTAGTAGGCGAATCCAGTTTAACCTTTTCACCTCTTACCCAAATATCCCCGCTGGTTGGTTGTAATAAACCTGAGAGAATGTTCATCAATGTTGATTTACCTGCACCGTTTTCTCCCAAAAGTGCATGAATCTCACCCTTACGAACATCTAAATTAATATGGTCATTGGCAACAAAATCACCAAATTTTTTAGTAATGTCACGCATTTCAATGACTTTTTCTTCTGCCATGTTAATCCTTTCAATATAATTATCTTTAAGTCAGTTAAGCCCATTACTCTCATTAATGAGCTTAACTGAGGAGAAAATTAAAAGTTCCTCAGCTGTTAAAAAGGCGACCTCTCGGCCGCGCTTAAAGAACGACAATTAATCACTTAAACCATCTGGAACAGTGATGTCACCGTCGATAATTTTTTGTTTTGCTGACTCAACAGCTTCCTTAATGTTGTCAGGAAGGCTGCTTGTTGTAATATCAATACCACCATCAGCAAGACCATATGTTTTTGTTTGGTCACCCTCAAACTTCTTGCCTTCAAGTTGCTCGTTAGAGATATCTTGAACGACTTGGCCAACTTTCTTGATTGTAGAAGTCAAGACAAAGTTAGATTCTTCTTTGTTTGAAGCTTTGTAGTCACCTTCGTCTGCTTGGTCACGGTCAACACCGATAACCCAAACTTTTTTATCACTATCTGCCGGTAATTTTTCATCGATTTCTTTGGCTTCAGAGAATACACCAGTACCTGAACCACCAGCTGCTTGATAGATAACGTCAGCACCACCAGCGTACATAGTCGCAGCAATTGTCTTACCCTTAGCAGAATCAGCAAATGAACCAACGTATTGAACATCCACTTTGATTGAACTATCTACTGATTCAACACCAGCCTTAAATCCAGCTTCAAAACGTGTGATTGTATCTGATTCAACACCACCTACAAAACCAACGTGTTTTGTTTTACTTTGCATAGCGGCAGCGATACCGGCAAGGTAGGCTCCTTCGTTATCTGCGAACAGAACACTCTCAACGTTGTCGTAACCAGAAACAACATCATCAACGATAACGTAGTTAACGTCTTTATTGTCTTGAGCAGCCTGATCTACAGCATCGTGAAGGTTGTAACCAATACCAAAAACAAGGTTGTAACCATTTGAAACAGCAGAATCAAGGTTTGTCGCGTAATCTGACTCACTATTAGATTGGAAGAATGTGTAGTCAGTATCTTTCTTCAAATCGTGTTCTTTGCCCCAAGCTTGAAGACCTTCCCAAGCTGATTGGTTAAATGATTTATCATCAATACCACCAGTATCTGTAACAAGGGCAACTTTCACTTTAGAATCTGAATCAGATGATGAGTTAGAACGACTACATGCAGCTAGACTCAATGCTGCAACGGCAGCAAGACCAAGACCAACAATTTTTTTGTTCATGAAAATGAACTCCTCCTTAAAAATACACGCAATAAGATTGCAAATTTATCGAGTCAGACGACTCAATCCATACAACAGGCTATAAAGCTTTAAAACTGTGGCATCAACCACATGACTATCATCACGACCGTCTTTATTATCAAGTTACTAAAAAGTTCAGTAACCTTCTGTCACGGTTTCACCACTAACGATGGCAACACCTGATGACGTTCCAATTCGAGTAGCACCTGCTTCAATGAAAGCTTCAGCATCTTCGTAAGAACGTGCACCGCCAGCTGCCTTAACGCCAATATTAGGGCCAACCGTTTCACGCATCAACACGATATCTTCAACCGTGGCGCCAGCCGCTGAAAAACCAGTTGAGGTTTTCACAAAATCTGCGCCAGCAGATACCGCTAATTGACACGCTTTAACTTTTTCGTCATTGGTAAGCAGACACGTTTCAATGATGACCTTGACCAACTTGTCTTGGCTAGCCTCAACAACTGCACGAATATCTGCTTTTACGACTTCGTACTGACCTGATTTTAACTGACCGACGTTGATAACCATATCGATTTCATCTGCACCGTTTGCGATGGCATCTTTAGTTTCAAAAGCTTTTACGCTGCTTGTGTTTGCTCCCAAAGGAAAGCCAACCACTGTACAGACTTTTACGCCAGTACCAGCCAAGGTTTTCGCACAATGAGCCACCCAAGTCGGATTGACACAGACGCTAGCAAACTGATACTCAACCGCTTCTGAAAGCAAGTGATCAATTTGCTCTTGGGTACTTTCGGGTTTTAATAACGTATGATCAATGTACTGATTAATAGGCATTTTTGCCCCTTTCTGATCTATTTTGATCGTTTCCTAAAAAACAAACCCTTTATATTTTACCATTTTTTTCAAAATATGTAAGTCCTTTTTATCATTTTTTTACAATGAAACAAAATTGTAAAATCCGAAGTATCCTTCTATCAAGAAAAAACAAGGAAATTGCCCTAAAATCCGATAATATCAATTGTGACAACCATGTCACATTTATTTATACACATAAGAACTATCGGATTTTACTGAACTTTTTCATCTTATATATAGCTAATTGACAAGAATTAGTAAGGGAGAGGAAATAGTTTTGCCCGCTTTTTTCTATTATTATTTTATAAAAATTCTAATAATGTTCTATAAAGATACAAAAACCTTTTCTAAAGAAGGCTACTAAGGCCCTTTAGAAAAGGTTGGTTCACTCTTTAATGCTTTGTAAAATATAATAACCTTTGTCGCGTTTTAAAATGGTAGCATTGCCAAAAACGTCTTCCATTTTAGCTTTGGCACTTGGTGCTCCTTGCTTTTTCTGAATAACTAGCGTCAAGCTACCACCCGAATTAAGATGCGTGATGCTTTCACCAATCATTTCATGCACAATTTGTTTTCCTGCTCTAATAGGAGGATTGGTGATGATGTAATCAAAAATTCCTTCCACTTGCTCATAGACATTTGACTGGAAAATAGTGGCCGAAATCCCATTTTTCTCAGCGTTTTTACGGGCCAAATCAAGGGCACGGTTATTGACATCAACCATGGTTGGCTTCACTCCTTGCACCTTTGCTAAGGCAATTCCTAAGGGACCATAACCACACCCAAGGTCCAAAAGCGTCTTTCCTGCTTCAAAAGAAACCGCATTGAGAAGCACTTGACTTCCATAATCAATCATTTTTTTAGAAAAAACACCAGAATCGGTCAAAAAAGAAAAGTGTTGTCCTAACAAGGTAACCTTCAACTCATGAATATCGTGAGCGCTGTCTGGATTTTCTTCATAATACATATTTGTCTTTGTCATTTCCCTACTCCTTCTCAAACGTTTTATTATTTTATCATATATTGTAATGGTTTTCAATTAGGTTATAAAATGCTATAATGAAGCAATAACCTCAGTAGGAGCGTAACATGACACGTGAGTTTATCAATTTTAACGACATTTCTCGAGAATCTTGGCAAGAATTGCACCAACATACCAAACCTCTCTTGACGGCAGAAGAACTTGAAGCTATCAAAAGCCTTAACGATAAAATCAGCATTCAAGACGTGATTGATGTGTATTTACCATTGATTAGCCTGATTCAGATTTATAAAAAGGCACAAGAAAACCTCTCTTTTGCTAAAAGTATTTTTCTAAAGAAAGAAGCCTGCCAGCGTCCTTTTATCATCGGTATTTCTGGTTCGGTAGCTGTTGGCAAATCAACTACTAGTCGTCTGCTGCAAATCCTTTTATCACGGACATTTAAAAATAGCAAAGTGGAAATGGTCACGACAGATGGCTTCATTTACCCCAATAGCGTGCTTATGGAACGGCAGATATTGAACCGCAAAGGCTTTCCTGAAAGCTATAACATGGAGTTGCTCTTGAACTTCCTCGATTCTATAAAAAATGGCATGACGGCTGAAATTCCTGTTTACTCGCATGAAATCTACGATATTTTACCTGATGAAAAGCAAGTGATTCAGTCGCCTGATTTTCTCATTCTTGAAGGCATCAATGTCTTTCAAAATCAGAAAAACACTCGCCTTTACATGACAGGTTACTTTGATTTTTCCATTTACATTGATGCTGATATCAATAACATCAAAAAATGGTATTTGGAACGTTTCGATAGTTTGCTCGAGTTGGCTAAGACAGATAAAAACAATTACTACCACCGCTTTGTGCATATGGAGCGTGAAGATGTCCTTAAAATTGCTGAGGATACTTGGGGAAGCATCAATCTCGTGAATTTGAAAAAATACATCGAACCCACACGAAACCGAGCAGAATTGATTTTACACAAAGCTTCTGATCACAAAATTGATAGAATTTATTTGAAAAAGTGATAAAGACTTGCCAAAAGTCAAGAAATTCTATATAATGATATAGTTAGATTAATTTGGAGGTGAAAACATTGGCAAATATTAAATCAGCTATCAAACGCGCTGAACTTAACGTTAAACAAAACGCTAAAAACTCAGCACAAAAATCAGCTATGCGTTCTGCTATCAAAGCATTTGAAGCTAACCCATCTGAAGAGCTTTTCCGCGCTGCTTCTTCTAGCATCGATAAAGCTGAATCAAAAGGGTTGATTCACAAAAATAAAGCTAGTCGCGATAAAGCACGTCTTGCTGCTAAATTGGCTAACTAATATCCAATGAAAACTCCAAATGGAGTTTTTTTATTACCACACAAAAAGGTATTGGAGAAAATCCAATACCTTTTTGTGTTTATCAATGATGGTGGTTAAAACGCACTTCAAAAATTGTTCCTTTAGGTGTATTGTCTTTGACTGTAATGGTTCCCTTTAGGGCGTCCACGATTTGTTGAGCTAGGGACAAGCCTAAACCAAATCCACCCTTTTGACGCGTTCTTGCCTTGTCCACTCGGTAGAATCGGTCAAAAATCTTCAGCTTATCGCTATCACTAATACCGATACCATTGTCCGCAACCGTGATAATGGTGTGTCTTTCCGTTGTTTTAACGGTAAATTCAACCACGCCATCTTCATCCGTGTACTTAATGGCATTATCAAATAAGATGGTCATCAATTGTTTGAGCAAGACACGGTCTGATTTGATCGGGTGGGTAGCTAGATTTTGCCCAATAAAGATACGATTACTCTCCTCGGCAATGAGGCTGTAATTTTCAAAGACTTCATCGAACATGGTTGGCTGAATCATTTCTAAATCAACCTTCAAGACATCATCTCGCCGAGCCAAATTGAGCAAATTGGTAATCAAAAAGCGCATATTACGGACTTCGTCAAGGCTAGCCGCAATGCTTTCGCTATTATCTAAAATCGTGTCATTAGGTCTTCTAAACAAACCTTCCAAACGGTTTTGCAAAACAGCTAATGGCGTCCGCAATTCGTGACTGGCATTTTCCACGAAGGCTTTTTGCTTTTCATAACTTTCCAAAATCGGCTTACGCGTCCAATTGGCAAGGTAGATGCTCGCCAAAATGGAAATCATCCAGAAAATCACCATGACTGTGATCGTAATGGTCACGTAACGTTCATTAGCTTCATCCAGCTGCCGCACGCTAATCAAAAAAGTTGCGTACTTAATCGCTGGATAATCCGCATCATCGACTTTGACCGTCAGCACATGGTATTTTTCATTTTGCCCGAAAATGGTTTTGATTTTTTCCTCTTTAATCTCCCCAATGCTATCCTCATCAAGGCTGTAAGATAAAGCACCAAATTGGAGAAAGGCGTCCAAGGCGTTTAAAATCTTGCCCTTTTTATCGTACAAAAGAACACTCACATTGGTTAGCGTTTCGCCGTTGAGGGCTGATTTGAGTTTGCTGCCATTTTCATCCGCAAAAAAGGATTCATAGTCCGAATCATCAACCTGCAAAGAATCGCTGCGCTTCATCGTCCGAGCGACATAATCATTAGCATTATAAGCAGCATTTTGCAAATTGGTATCCACTGTCGAATACAAACCAAAACGCATGATTTGCAAGATAATAACAGTCATGACGATGAAAATACCTGTAAAGACCGCGAAGAAATGGAAGAAATGCGAAAAGGTTGTCCCTGATAGTAATTTCTTAGACCACTTATTCCGCATCTTTTAGAATGTACCCCACACTACGCAGTGTTTGAAGGTTTTTGGCAAACTCAGTTCCCTTCAATTTTTTGCGTATTTTAGACACATAGACTTCCACCACCGAAATGGTCGTATCACTGTCAAATCCCCACAAACGGTCAAAAATTTGTGATTTTGGCAAAATAACGTTTTGGTTTTGTAAAAAGTAAACCAACAAATCAAATTCTTTACCAAGCAATTCAACGACTTTTCCGTCAACAGTTGTGGTATTTGTCGCGGTATCAACGGTCACTTCTTTGTAAGACAAGGTATTGCTATTGTATTTTCCAGAGCGTTTCAAAAGGGCCTGAATACGCATTTTCAACTCTTCAAGGTAGAAAGGCTTAGTCAAGTAATCATCTGCTCCCAACTCAAAACCATGCCCCTTATCATCAAGGCTTTCTTTCGCTGTCATAATCAAAACAGGCGTCGAAATACCTTTTTCACGCAATTCTTTAAGCACTTGGAAACCGTCTTTTTCAGGTAACATAAGGTCAAGCAAAATCAAGTCATAGACCCCACTTTCAGCTTCATAAAGACCTTCTTCACCGTCAAAAACCTGCATCACATCCGCAAAATCATCCAAGAAATTAAAGACAGAATTTGACAAGCTCAAATCATCTTCAACTAACAAAATCTTAATCATAGGCTATCTCCTTACAATCTTATTAACATCCTCTTAAGTTCATGTAAATCATATTTTTATTATTCTAGCCCAGATAACTTAAGACTAGCTAAATCAGATAACAGTTAAAAACGTCTGAGCTGCCTCAAACGTTTTTAATGATTTTAATGGTCATTCTTTTTATAGTTCAGCCAAAGCACTTTCAACAGCAGCTTTGCTTGTGTTAATCAAGTTGATACGAGCTGAAATTTCTTTAATACCCATTGTGATGTTACGGCTGATAGCCATGTCATCTAATTGTGGTTCAAAGAAGGCTTTGTATTCTTCCAAACGTTCAGGTGTTTTGAAGGTGTTAGCTGGGTAAATGACAAATTTGTCAAAACTCATATCGCCTCCAAGTGCAGAGGTAATCCAATCCCAGTTTTCACAAGCCCAATTCCAGAAGGCTCCTTGTGAGAAGTCCTTGTTAAGGAATGGACGGTACCAGCTCATGGCAAGGTCTTGCGGTTTCACAACATCTTTGTTTTTCAATTCGCCCAAGATGCGCTCAACGGTTGCTTTTTCTTTGGTGTTAGACAAGGCAGCAGCCAATTGACGACGGAAGTTACCATCATTAGTCTTAACGTAGCAATCCAAGTATAATGATACTAATTCTTCTGTTTCAGCGTGTTTTACTTGGTTGGCCAAAACAGATAAGCGGATTGAAGCAGGGATAGATTCGATGTTTTCTTTGTGAGCGTCAAAGATTTCTTCGGCTTTAGCCACAGCGTCCGCATTGTCTGCATAAAGCATCAAGCTAATCGCTTTTTGACGAACCATTTCATCTTCGTCAGATTCTCCAACTTGTGGTTCAAATCCAAGACGGTCATAATTCTTTTGCATCAAACGGTTAACCAAGGCTTTGAATTCAGCTTGGGCTTCACTACCTTCGTCCATAAACATATCCAAACCATCCACAACTTGCGCAATTGCTTCAGACACGAGGTAAGAAGTTTCGTCTGTCAATTTAGTCAATAATGGAATCAATTCCGCATAAGAAATCTCACCACTTTCAGCCAAAAGACGGCGTTCTTGAACTACTTGTAGTTTTGATGTGGTATCAAGTTCTGTTAATTGGTTAAGAACAGCCTTCAACAATTGACCTTTGTAATTAGTGATGTAGTGAGCTGTATTAGCAGTGTTCAAACGAAGCGCACCTTCATTTTGAGCGGCTAATTGGCTAAAGTTTGGAATAGCAAGGCGTTCTTCAGTCAAGGTTTCTGGCAAGCCTGTCCAGTTGGTATTCAATGGAATTGGCCAGATACGGTTTTGGTCTTGTCCTTCTCCGATGAAGAATTGTTTTTGGCTAAGAACAAGCGTATCATCTACCACTTCTGCTGTCACAACTGGGTAACCTGGTTGTTCCAACCAAGCATCCATAAAGGCAGCAACGTCTTTGCCTGATGCTTCTGACAAGGCATCCCAAAGGTCATGACCGATGGTATTGCTGTATTGGTGTTTTTCAAAGTAAATCTTCAAACCTGCTCTGAAATCATCATCACCGAGCCAACGACGAAGCATGTGCATCAAGCGGCTTCCTTTAGCATAAACAATGGCAGGGTCAAATAAGGTATTAATTTCATCTGGGTGGTTAACAGCTACGTGAACAGATTGCACACCGTCAGTCGCATCACGTTGAAGTGCTAAAGGCACACCTGTTGTTTGGAAATCTTCAAAGATGTTCCAAGAAGGTTCAATAGCGTCGATAGACACGTATTCCATCATGTTAGCAAATGATTCGTTAAGCCATAGGTCATCCCACCATTTCATGGTTACTAGGTTACCAAACCATTGGTGAGCTAATTCGTGAGCAACGACAAGCGCAACATTTTGACGGCTCTTAACGGTAGAATTTTCATCAACGAGCAAGTACACTTCACGGTAAGTTACCAAGCCCCAGTTTTCCATAGCACCAGCTGAGAAGTCAGGAAGTGCCACGTGGTATGACAATGGGATAGGGTAGCGAACACCAAAATAATCTTCGTAAAAATCAATCACGCGAACAGCGATATCCAAGGCAAAATCCAATGTTTTTGGATTGTGGGCTTTGGTTGAGAAGACACCAACTTCTGTTCCGTTTTTACTTGATGCTGTTTTACCTTGCAAATCACCAAGTGCAAAGGCTAAAAGATATGATGACATGCGTGGAGTGGTATCAAAAGTCCAAAGACCTGTTTCTTTGCGGCGTTCTGCATCCACTTCAGGCATGTTTGATAGAACAATTTCATCAGCAGCTTGGTCAAATTTGATGCTCAAATCAAAGGTTGCTTTTGCTTCAGGTTCGTCAACACATGGGAAGGCTTCACGAGCAAAGTGGCTTTCAAACTGTGTTGAAATTACTTCTTTTTTCATGCCATCTACTGTGTAATAAGATGGGTAGATACCTGTCATGTTATCCGTGATTTTTCCTGAGAATTCAATCACAAGTGTCATTGTCCCTGTTTCTGGTAGGTCAATACTAAGTGATTCTTGTTGGTTATCAACCTTGAAATCCAAGTTTTGATTGTCCAATAAAACAGTTGCAATGGTTAAATCTTTTTGGTGGAATGAAATGACATTGTCTAAAGCTTCACCGGTAATAGCGACATTTCCTGAAAATGATTTTTCAGTACGATTGATGTCAAGAAAAATGTTGTAATTTTCAGGAACAAATTTTTCAATAAAATGTTCTACAGTTTTCATATAACTCCTTTAGAATACAGAAATGAGGTTTGATGCCTCATCCCTCACTTTAATTTGATTAATTATCACTAACTCTAGTGGCATAAAGACCACCGAACCCTAATATTATACCACAAACAGGGCCTATCTGTCAGACCTAACCTACAAAAAGTAAGTGAGTTGCCTTACAATTCGATAATTTTACCTGTTTTGAGATAAACCACCCATTCACAAATATTGCGGGCATAATCACCGATACGCTCTAAATAGGTGATGACTTGAAGGTATTCTTTTCCTGCAAAAACCGTATCAGGTTGTTGACGGATAGCTTCAACTGCCATGTTTTGGATTTCACGGAAATAGTTATCGATGACTTCATCAGAAGCAGCGACTTCATAAGCTCTTTCTTCGTCACCTGTAATATAAACATCAAGAGCTTCTTCTACCATGCTACGCACGGCTTTCCCCATTTTCTTGATTTCTTCTTCAACCTCTGGCAAACGGGTTTCACCTTTGACACGGATAGTCGCTTTTGCAATAGAAGCAGCATGGTCAGCCATACGTTCCACATCGCTTGAGGCTTTCAAAACTGTGATAACAGTTCGCAAATCGTGTGACACAGGTTGTTGCAAGGCAATGATTTCAAGTGATTTCTTCTCCAACTTGGTTTCAAAATTATTGACAACCTCATCCCCTTCAATAACCTCTTTTGCTAATTCGCGGTCGTGGCTAATGAACGCACGCACTGTTTTATTGATTTGTGATAAAACCTCAGTTCCCATCGCATAAAACTGGTTATGCAGTTTTTCTAATTCATCATCGAATTTTGACCTCAACATTATATCGCCTCCCTTATATGATACTTCCTAAATATTAACCAAATTTTCCTGTAATATAATCTTCTGTTTCTTTTTGTTTTGGATTCATGAACATCTCATGTGTTTCACCGTATTCAACGAGATTGCCGTCAAGGAAGAACCCTGTTCGGTCTGAAATACGCGACGCTTGTTGCATCGAACGTGTAACAATGAGCATGGTATATTTCTCTTTTAAGCCGTACAGTGTATCTTCGACTTTTCCTGCTGAAATCGGGTCAAGGGCAGATGTCGGTTCGTCCAACAAAATAATTTTTGGGCTGGTTGCCAAAACACGAGCCACACAGACACGTTGTTGCTGACCACCTGACAAGCCAAGAGCTGAATCGTGTAAACGGTCTTTCACTTCATCCCAAATAGATGCCCCAATGAGAGAAGATTCCACAGCTTCATCAAGCACTTGTTTATCGCGAATGCCTTTCAAACGTAAGCCATAAACCACGTTTTCATAAATAGACATTGGAAACGGGTTAGGTTGTTGGAACACCATACCGATTTCCTTACGCAACTCAACAGTATCCGTTCTAGGGCTATAAATATTGTGACCGTTATAGACAATAGAGCCTGTAAGAGTCACTTCTGGATTCAAGTCCCCCATACGATTGATAGAACGTAGGAGGGTTGATTTCCCAGAACCTGATGGACCAATCAAAGCGGTAATTTCGTTAGGATAGAAATTCATGGATACATTATTGAGCGCTTTTTTATTGTTGTAATAAACAGATAAATCGCTAACTTTTAAAATAGGTTCTGTCATCTCTGTCCTTCCTAACCAAAGTGTCCTGACACGTAGTCACTTGTTGATTTGAGTTTTGCATTTTGGAAGATGTTGTTGGTCTTATCGTACTCAATCAAATCTCCAAGGTAGAAAAAGGCGGTGTAATCACTAGCACGAGCTGCTTGTTGCATGTTGTGCGTTACGATGATAATGGTGTAATTTTTCTTCAACTCAAACATGGTGTCTTCTAACTGCATGGTTGCTACTGGGTCAAGGGCTGACGCAGGCTCATCCATGAGCAAGATATCTGGTTTAACCGCAATGGCACGAGCAATACACAAACGTTGTTGTTGCCCACCTGATAAGGTAAAGGCAGAATGGTGAAGGTCATCTTTAACCTGATCCCACAATGCTGCTTGTTTCAGAGAGGTTTCAACCACTTCATCCAAGAATTGCTTGTCTTTAATCCCTGCACGCTCATAAGCAAAGGTGATGTTTTTATAAATGGATTTGGCAAAAGGGTTTGGTCGTTGGAATACCATTCCGATGTGCTTACGCATTTCATAAACATTAATGTTTTTAGCGTTCACGTCAATGCCTTCGTAAAGAATTTCACCTGTTACTCTAGCAATATCAATCGTATCGTTCATGCGATTTAAACTGCGTAAGAAGGTTGATTTCCCACATCCTGATGGACCGATAAGGGCTGTGATTTTATTTTTTTCAAATTGCATATCAATGCCCTTGATGGCTTCTTTTTGCCCATAATAGACATGCAAATCTTTGGTAGCTAAAGCCAATTTATCCTCAGGAAAGGTGATAATATGTCTTTCATTCCAGTTGTAATCTGCCATCTCTTCTCCTTTAGTTTGCTGACGTTAATTTTGCATGAAGTCTTCTGCCGATGTAACGAGCTGATAAGTTAAAAATCAAGATGAAAATCAACAAGACTGCTGCACTACCTTGAGAAACTTGGGTCGCATCTGGAATGGTTCCTTCACTGTTAACTTTCCAAATGTGTACGGCCAAGGTTTCTGCTTGACGGAAAATAGAAATTGGACTGGTAACACTTAGTGGATTCCAGTTTGACCAATCAAGAGCTGGCGCTGACTGACCTGCTGTGTAGATAAGGGCAGCGGCTTCACCAAAAATACGACCTGAAGCAAGCACGATACCTGTGACAATACTTGGAAGGGCTTCTGGTACAACGACATGAATAACCGTTTCCCAGCGTGACAAACCAAGAGCCAAACCAGCTTCGCGTTGTGTGTGGTGAACATTTCGCAAACCATCCTCAACGTTACGAGTCATCTGTGGCAAGTTAAAGACCGTAAGGGCAAGGGCACCAGAGATGATTGAGAAACCGTATTGGAATTGAACAACGAAAATTAAATACCCAAACAAACCAACAACCACTGATGGAAGTGATGACAAGATTTCAATACAGGTACGGATAAAATTCGTCAAACGCCCTTTTCGAGCATATTCTGATAGGTAAATACCAGCTCCCAGTGATAGGGGAATAGAGATGATTAAGGTAATCACCAAAAGAAAGAGGGAGTTATAGAGTTGGATCCCGATACCTCCACCAGCTTCATAAGACGATGAACGTCCTGTTAAAAATGACCAGCTAACGTGAGGAAGCCCCTTAACTAGAATATAAAGCAATAACGATGCCAAAATCGCAACAATGATTCCTGCAATGGTGTAGAGAACGGTTGTTGCTATTTTATCTATTTTTTTAGCGTGCATAATTTCTCTTTCTTTCTCTTGTAATAAATTTAACGAGCATGTTGAATCCAAGACTCATCAAAAGTAAAACTAAGGCTAATGACCATAGGACGTTATTTTGAACAGTTCCCATGACAGTATTACCAATTCCCATCGTTAGGACGGATGTTAGGGTTGCTGCTGGTGTGGTTAATGACGTTGGAATAACGGCTGAATTTCCCACCACCATTTGGATGGCCAAGGCTTCACCGAAGGCACGTGCCATACCAAAGATAACCGCCGTAAAAATACCAGGTCTTGCAGCGTTCAAAATTACACGCCAAATGGTTTGCCAACGAGTTGCGCCCATTGCCAAACTAGCTTCTTTGTAATGTCTAGGGACAGCTTTTAAACTATCAACCGTCATGAAGGTCACAGTTGGTAAAATCATGACAAACAAGACGCATACCCCTGATAGAATACCAAAACCTGTTCCGCCAAAGATTGAGCGTACAAATGGCACAATGACTTGCAAACCGATAAATCCATAAACAACAGATGGAATACCAGTCAACAATTCAATCGCTGGCTGTAAAATTTTCGCACCGTATTTTGGAGAAATCTCAGTCATAAATACGGCTGCACCAATGGCAATCGGTGTAGCGATAATGGCTGATAAAATGGTTACGATGAACGACCCTAAAATCATTGGAAGGGCTCCAAATGATCCTGAGCTTGGATCCCATTTTCCGCCGAATAAGAAGGCTAGTGGATTGACTTTATTGACAAAGAAAGTCGATAGCCCTTTTTGGGCAACAAAGACGAGAATCATTGCCACAATAAAAACAATTAAGACTAGGCAAAAAAATGTAATGCCTCGACCAAATTTTTCCAAGCGCGAATTTTTTGACGGCGAGGTTAATTGTTTTTCCAGTTCTTGATTTTTCATCACTTCTCCTTATTTTGCTGTTATTGTACCGTCAGCTGACTTGGTTACTTTCATATCATTAACAGAAATATAACCCATTTGTTTGACAATACCGTTTTGCACTTCGTCGCTCATGACAAAATCCAAAAATTCTTTTGTCAAACCTGTTGGCTCACCTTTAGTGTACATGTGTTCGTAAGACCAGAGTGGCCAGTTATTAGTTGTTACATTTTCAGCTGTCGGAGAATAACCGTTTAAATCAAGTGTTTTGACGCTATCGTCAACATAGGCAAATGCCAAATAAGAAATGGCTCCTGGTGTTTGTGAAACGATGGATTTAACCATACCATTTGAATCTTGTTCTTGACTACGGATGGCTGTTTTTCCTTTCATCACAACACTGTCAAAGGTCGCACGTGAACCTGAACTAGCGGCACGATTAATGATTGAAATTGGTAGGTCTTGACCGCCTACTTCTTTCCAGTTGGTAATTTCACCAGTGAAAATCTTTTGCAGTTGTTCTAGTGATAGGTTTTTCACATTAACCTTTTTATTGACAATCACTGAAAGACCTGCAACGGCAACTTGGTGGTCCACCAATAAGGAAGCATCGATACCGTCTTTTTCTTCTGCGAACAGGTCACTGTTCCCGATTTGGACCGCACCAGATTGTACTTGCGATAACCCAGTACCAGACCCGCCCCCTTGGACGTTAATGATCTTCCCAACGTGGATTGAAGAAAACTCATCAGCAGCAGCTTCTACAAGTGGCTGCAAGGCCGTAGAACCAACGCTGGTAATCGACTGTCCTTTATCAATCCAACTCGCACATCCCGATAAGATGACGACCATTGAAGCAATTAGCATGAGAAAGCTACATTTTTTCATTTGTTTCATTTATGATTCCTACTTATTTGAAAATATAAGGTACATCCCATGAGATAAACTTTACAAGCCTCTTACAAATACCTTACAAAAAAATAGTAACATATTAAGGAAGCATTTGCAAAGTGCTTCTCAACTTATTTTGATAAATGATATCTATAACAGTTTACGAGTAAAATCGTAAACCTTTTGGAAAGTAATTTTTAAGTACCTTTCCTGTGATTTTGGCAAAGCCTATGCCGTTCCCTTCTACCGTGACCAAATACCAGCCGTTTGCTAGCGAAGTGTCGAGCGGCACGACATTTCCTGATGCATAATGTTTGAACTGTTCTATATCAATTTCAACAGATTGGATCACTTCTTGAGGAGAAAGGGCCAAGCCCAAGGCAAAAGACGGCTCAAAGCGGTTCTTTTTAAAAGTTCCTAGATGCAGGCCGTTTCGGGCAATTTTTAACTTGGCTAAATCAGGCAAGCCCTCAGGCAAGAGATAGAGATTATCACCAAAGGTTTGCAGCGTCCCTTTCAAATCAACGGTTAGATGCTTTTTAGCAAAATCCTGCCACAAGGTCAATTGCGTCTTGTTCAAACGAGAAGAAGTTGGCTTGATGCGACGCGTTTTAGGAGGTCTAGTATCTCGCAACTTCGCCACAAACTGCCCTTCCCCTTTAAAATGATGGGGATACATGCGAGCCACTTCAGGCATATCAATTCCCCCAATCATGCCATTGATTTTGTCAATTGGGAGCAATTCTAAGCTTTCGTAGTTGTCTAGCAACCAGCTTACCACGCCTTCATTTTCCTCAGGCGACCAAGTACAAGTCGAATAAAGCAGTGTGCCGCCAGGAGCCAGCATGGTCATGGCTTCTGCTAAAACCTCCTTTTGCAAAGCCGCACATTCTGCTGGGTAATCCTCATGCCAATACTGAATGGCAGATGGGTCCTTACGAAACATGCCCTCACCAGAACAAGGACCATCAAAAACAATCAGGTCAAAATACTCTGGAAATACCTTGGCTAATTTTTGAGAACTTTCGTTGGTCACAACAACATTTCTGGCACCAAAACGCTCAATGTTTTCCACTAAAATTTTACTACGCTTGGTGGAAATTTCATTGCTAACCAAAACCCCTGTGTTATTAAGGTAACTCAATAGATGTGTGGATTTTCCTCCTGGAGCGGCTGCCAAGTCCAACACTCGCATGCCTTCTTTTGGCGCAGCAACTTGTCCCACTATCTGAGCAGCGGGTTCTTGCGAATAAACCAATCCTGACACGTGCTCAGACGACTTGCCGTTGACCTTGCCATAATATCCCCAAGGTGTATTGGGGATAGGATCGTTAAAGGTGACTTGCACGGATTTTAGCGGATTAACACGGAATCCTGAGACGGGTTCGTCATCAAACGACGCCAAAAAAGCATCTGCTTCAGAACCAAGAAGATGTCGGTATTTTTCAATAAATGTTTCAGGTAATAGCATACTTATATGATAACAATTTCACATGTTAATTACAACTTAAAAACAGGAGAAATTGTGCATTTTAAAAGGCGGTTTTCGAATGCTGAAAACTGCCTTTCTGAATTGTTTATTTGACTAACGCATGGTGACAAATTCTTCTGCGCCTGTCGGGTGAATGGCTACGGTTTGGTCAAAATCGGCCTTGGTTGCCCCCATCTTGATAGCGACGGCAAAGCCTTGAATCATTTCATCAACCCCATATCCGATACCATGTAAACCGATAACTTTTTCGTCCTTACCAAGCGTGACTAATTTCATCACGCAAGGTTGGCGATGGTCGCCCAAAGCGGTGTACATCGGTGTGAAGCTTGAACGGTAAACCTTAATCTCGTCCTTGCCAAATCTTGCGATGGCCTCTTCTTCTGTGTAGCCGATAGCCCCAATAGATGGGTGGCTGAAAATAACCGTCGGAACGTTGGTGTAGTCCATCTTGGCATGGCTTTGACCGTTAAACAAACGCTCTGATAATTGACGGCCTGCCTTGACGGCAACTGGGGTTAATTCCAATTTGCCATTGACATCGCCAAGGGCATACAAGCCTTCAACAGAGGTGTTCTCGTAAGCGTCCGTTTGGATAAATCCTTTGTCATTTAGGGCAACCCCTGCCTTTTCAATGCCAAACCCAGTGACATTTGGCTTGCGGCCAATCGCCCAAATCACAGCATCAACGGTGTAAGATTCGCCGTTTTCAAAGCCAATGGTTAAACTGCCGTCTGCATTTTTGAGGACTTCTTTTGGTATGGCATTCGTATGCAGATGCGGTCCGTTTTTAGCCATATTATCCACGAGTGTTACAACGATGTCTTTATCAAAGCGACGCAAAGGACGGTCATAGCGAACGAAGAGATGCGTTTTCGAACCGAGTGCCTCAAGCACCCCAGCCAATTCAACCGCAATGTAACCACCGCCGACAACAGCCGTGCGTTTTGGAACATCATCCAAAGCAAAAAAGCCGTCTGAGGTCATACCGTATTCTGCCCCTGGAATGTCAGGATAAAGGGCATGACCCCCCGTCGCAATGAGAATGTGCGGCGCCGTGTAATATTTGCCAGCTGCTTCAACCGTATGGGCGTCCAAAAAGCTAGCGTAGGCTTTGACACGCTCAACCCCATTATGGTCAAAACCTCTCTCATAAGAGGCATGAATACGATCGATATAAGCCTGACGATTGGCTTTCAGGGTTTGAAAATCGAACGCCGTGTCCTTGACCTGAAAACCATATTCCGCAGCGTAAGTATTTAGCGTTTCAGCAACCTGTGCTCCATACCACATGACTTTTTTAGGCACGCAGCCTAGATTAACACAGGTACCACCAATGTCCTTGCCTTCAAATAAAATAACCTTGGCACCGTGCATAGCGGCACGATTGGCTGAAGCAATCCCGCCAGAACCCGCACCAATGACGATGTAGTCGTAATGATTGATTTCCATAACAGAGCCCTTAGTCTTGGTTGATGAAGTCTAAAATAACGGCTTCTGATAATGAAGAATCGCAGACCACACGAACCTTGCCTGACTTAGCCACCACAAGGGCTGGAACTGTTGGAATGTTGTAAGTTAAACGCAAATCTTGTGTCACAGAATCTTGATTTTCGCTGTTTAAATAATAAACCGTCAAATCATTGTCTTTGGCTACTTGAGTCAATTTTGGTTCAAAACGGCGGCAGTAAGGACACGTTGGACGTCCGATGAAAAGGATGAATTCATCCGCTGTTTTAAGGTATTGCTCAGCTTCTTGAGCCACGATGGGTGTGAAATATTCTGCAAATGTTGACATAGTTTTTCTCTCCTTTTTCTCCTATCATATCTCATAAGAGGACAATAATCAACTTTCCCGTTTGAAAAGGGCAAATGACTAGTGGCGAATGAAAACATCATCTGCTGGGTAGTCGTCTGATAAGTAACGCTCTACCGTCATGTGCAAGCCGTATTTGTCCCTGAGCGCTATCACTGTTGCCATCATGGGTGAGGCGTGGTGGACATCAATAGCAGCCTGATTTTCCCAACTATCAATCAAAAGCACCGTTTCAGGGTCACTAACTGGGAAGAAATAATCGTATTTGAGGTTGCCTTTTTCCGCACGAATCGCTGCTGCCGTGCCTGATTGCTCCATTTCTTCCATAAATTGCTTGGCTTTGCCGTTCTCACCTTTGTAATACAAGTGAATGGTAATCGCCATCACATCACCTTCTTTCTTTTTCTCCTATTATATGGCGTTTTGAATTCGTTTTCAACCAATCAACTCCCCTTCTATCAAAAAATGCCGCTTATCCTAAAGCGACATCCATAACCATCATCAAAACAAAGCCTGCCATCAAGCCCATCGTGGCAATATCGGTATTGCCATTGGTCTGCGACTCTGGAATCAATTCTTCCACCACCACGAAAATCATGGCGCCAGCCGCAAAGGCTAGGGCATAGGGAATGACTTGCAACATCATCAAAACAAGGGCAGCACCCAAAACAGCACCAACTGGCTCAACGATGGCAGACATAGCTCCCACGAAAAAGGCCCATTTGCGAGAGCGCCCTTCTGCTCGGATAGGAATAGACAAGGCCGCACCTTCAGGAATATTTTGCAAGCCAATCCCCACTGTCAAGCTAAGCGCCGCCACAAGAGCTGCGACGCTCGGCTGCTGAGAAGAAGCCAAGGCACCAAAGGTCACACCCAAGGCAAGGCCTTCAGGAAAATTGTGGATGGTGATAGCCAAAAAGAGCAAGGCGGTTTTTGAGAGTTTTTTCTTGGGCTGAATGCCTTCTGCTTCAGAAAGGTCCATACCCAAATGCAAGTGGGGCACTAAAATATCAATCAAACGTAGACTAAAACCACCCACTAAAAAGCCAATCGCCACAGGCAACCAAGCCATTGTGCCATAATCTGCTTGGGCAAACTCCAAGGCAGGATTGAGCAAAGACCAAAAGGATGCCGCAATCATGACACCAGCCGCAAAACCCATTGTCGCATCCAACAGGCGACGATTGACCTGCGTGAAAAAGAAGACCACGGCAGACCCCAAAATGGTGCAGCCCCAAGTAAAGAGCCCTGCTAAAAAGGCGAGCAAAACCACATGTTGTGACAAGAGCCACTCTATCATCTTAATTTTCCTTTCATTACTGACATGATTCTAGTGAAAAACCTAGCCCCATGCCGAGCTAGGTTTTGACACATTATCGGTAGGGACAACTTATTAGGTGATCATTAACCACGCCGATAGCTTGCAAAAACGAATAGGTAATCACAGGTCCTACAAAAACCATGCCACGTTTTTTCATGTCCTTACTGAGTTGTTGGGACAAGTCTGACACGGTAGGAATATCAGACAACTGTTCCCACTTGTGGTCCATGATCTGTCCTTTGGTAAATTGCCAGAGGTAAGCGTCAAAAGAGCCATAGCTTTCTTGGATGGCTTGGACGGCTTGCGCATTTTGGCGAATACTGAAAATTTTCTTGCGATGGCGAATCAAACCAGAATTTGATAACAAGCTTTCTAGTTCTTCGTCAGTCATCTTGGCACAAGCGTCAATGTCAAAGTCATGAAAAGCCTTGCAGTAGTTGCTACGTTTGTGCAAAATAGTTTTCCATGACAAGCCTACACTAGCGCCCTCCAAGCACAGCCATTCAAACAAGGCTTGGTCGTCGTGGGTGACCTTGCACCATTCAGTGTCGTGATAAGCTTCTAAAAGAGCATCTCCCTCGTACCAACTGCGGCAACTTGCTTCTGCCATACTGTCCCTTTCTGATCTATCCTCACTTATGGTTTGAGGTATTGTTGAATAGTTGCTAATTTTGCCTTAGGCACAAACATGACTTTTTGACGAGTCTTGAAATCAGGCTCCTTGCCATCAATAGTGAGCAAGACATAACCTAATTTTTCCCCCATGACCTTAGCAGCAGCGTAATCCCACGGCTGAATATGTGAAAAATAGGCTAATAATTGCCCTGATAAGACATAAGCCATGCTAATGCCTGAGCCACCGTAAATGCGCACGCCAAGGCTTTGCTGAACCAATTCTTTGATGCCGTGATAATCATCCGCAAACATCATGGCATTGCAACCAATCAAGCTGCGGTTTAATAGTACGTCTTGGTAGGGCTGTAATTTTTTGTCGTTGGCATAGACGTCGAATTGCCCGCCACCGCTGTATAGCGTATCACCCATGACATCGTAAATCAAGCCAAATTGCCCCACACCATCCTCGTAATAAGAGAGCATAATGGCAAAATGATCACGTTGAACAATGAAATTCACCGTGCCGTCAATAGGATCCAAAACCCACACATGCCCGTCAGACACGGGGTGATAAACGCCATTTTCTTCGGCCATGATATGGTCATCGGGATAGGCTTGCTTGATTTTACCAATGACTAAATCTTGCGTTGCCTTGTCAAGATTGGTCACTAAATCATCAAAACGGGTCTTTTCTTCAATGTCTAGTTCTTGAATCATGTGTGATTTAACAAAGGCACCTGCCTCACGGATGATTTCTTTGGCAAAGTTAAATTTAGTTTTCAAGAGAAATGTATCCTTTCTCTGTCGCGCGTGCCTGTTTCACCGCTTGGTAGGTTGAATAACCGCTGCTTTGTTCAAAAGCTCGATCAATTTGTTTTTCTTGTGCCTTGCTTTTTACAACGGTTTTAAATGCTGCGTAGCTGTCTAAGAGATCTTTGATGGCTACCTTGCTTTCATAAGCGTCTTCAACTCGATTCAAAAAAGAAAGCACCGAGGCAATTTCATCAGTGCTCCAAGATGGATCAAGCGGATAGCTATAATTCTTCATAAAGTATTTGTCCTCAAAATAGTCTTTTCCAACGCGCACGAGCGTCTTTTCATCGCAATAAGCTTATGATCAGACACTACTTTTGTTTTTTTAAAGACTTTCTTTGAGCTACTCCTTTCTTAACTGTCTATCTCAGCTCGAATCGTCGCTTGACGCAACTCTTGTTTGCGGTAATCCTTTGGTAAAAAGGCTCGAATTTCGTCTTCGTTAAATCCAATTTGCATGTGTTTGTGGTCGTCTAAGATAATCGGACGACGCAACAAACCTGGATTTTGCGAAATCAAGTCAATCAATTCTGAAACAGAGAGATCACCAACGTCAAGATCTAACTTTTGAAAAACTTTTGATCGAGTTGAGATAATGTCTTCTGTACCATTTTCTGTTAAGGATAAAATGGTCATCAATTCTTCGTGGCTGAGCGGGTTCGTGATGATATTGTGTTCTTGAAATTTCACGTCATGCTCATTGAGCCAAGCACGAGCTTTTCGGCAACTGGTGCAGCTCGGTGATAAAAATAACGTAATCATATAAGCGCTCCCCCCATATACTTGCTTATATTATACTAAAAAAATCCATAATTGACCATCTTTTTTTTAAAAATAAACCCATTTTTTCACAATTTTAACGAAAAGGCTTTATCTTGATGCAACTGAGTTGTTAGGGCTTTCATGCTTGAGAAATTGACCATATCCCTAATCTTCTCCAACCAAATGACGTCGATGTGCTCACCGTAGATATCACTATTGAAATCAAAAATGTTGACTTCAAGACGTAATTCTGTGCCGCCAAAAGTGATATTTTTACCAATGCTGGTCATGGAACGATAGCGTTTGCCACGTACAATGGCGTCTGTGACGTAAACCCCATATTGAGGCAACAGAACCCTGTCTTGAGGAATCAGATTTGCCGTTGGGAAACCGATGGTACGCCCACGCGCATCGCCATGAACAACTAAACCGTTAGTTTGAAAGTCATACCCTAACAAACGATTAGCTTCCTTGACTTGCCCAGTTTCCAGCAAATGACGAATACGAGTGGAACTGATTTTTTCGCCCTTGTCCGTCACTTCTGGCACAATCACCACTTCTCCGTCAAACTGCTGCGCTAAATCGCTGGCACTTTTGCGGTCATGTCCAAAACGGTAATCAAAACCAACGACAATGGCCTTTGCTCGCAAGGGTTTGACAAACAAGTTCAAAAAAGCATCCGACGACAATTTGGCAAATGAAGACGTGAAGTCTGTCAAGTACAAATTATCCACACCGTAAGCCGCAAATTTGTCATAACGAAGCTCAGGAGAGGTCAATTGACAGAGTAAATCCGGACTATATCGGCTCAAGGCCAATCGTGGCGACGCATTGAAGGTCAAGACTGTGACGTCTAGATTATCTTCCTTAGCAATGATTTTAGCATGGTCAAAAAGGGCTTTGTGACCAAGATGAAGCCCATCAAAATAGCCCAAAACCAACACCGCATCTTGGCTTGTTGTGATGTCTTTATAATCGTTTAATTCATAGATGTTCATTTGTCTTTATCTCACATAAACACTTTGCGTGGTTTGTATAGGTCCTCACGAGGCTCAAGAATCGCAATTAGCTTGTCTTGGTAAAAGCCTGCCAATCGAGAATCCGTGCGCTCTAGCGGAATTTTACGGCCAAATGATAGCTCTTTGGCCTCCTCGTCTGTCAAATCCACACGTGGCAAATCCATGACACCATACTCAATCGGCAACAAGAAAGACCAATCGTCTACCTGATATTTCTCCGCAATTTCTGCTAAAGTCAAGGCGTCATCCAACTGCAATCCTGCTGAAGCTTGACGTTCCAAGAAGGACATGTGACTGGCGTAGCCCAGCGATTTCCCTAAATCCACGGACAAAGTGCGGATATAGGTACCTTTGCTACATGCCACTTCAAAATCAAAATAACAACAATCATCCTTGAAGGTCAAGGAGCTGGTGCGCCTGAAATCGTAAATGCTGATCTGACGGTGTGGGCGCTCCACTTCTTCGCCCGCACGCGCGTATTCGTACAAACGACGTCCGTTGACCTTAACGGCAGAATACATGGGCGGTGTCTGATTGATATCCCCCACCATGCCTGCCATAGCCTCATCCACCTGCTCAGGACTTAAATCAGCAGACACAGGTGTTCTCTCCACCACCTCGCCACTGGCGTCCTCTGTCGTGGTCGAAAAACCAAGACAAATTTGCCCACGATAGACCTTACCAGCCTCGGTCATGTATTCAATAACACGCGTGGCCTTGCCAACGGCAATAGGCAAAACACCGACCACATCAGGGTCAAGCGTGCCACCATGCCCAATTTTTTTCTCGTGTAATAATTTCCGTAACTTAAAAACGGCATCGTGACTGGTCATGCCAGCCTCTTTCTTCAAATTGATAATTCCATTAACCATAACTTCTATTATACCGTTTTTTACATAGAAAAGACAAGTCCGCAACTCAGTAGGCCAGCTGTCGATCTTGCCTTTTGGGTGTTATAAACTAAATGTTACGACTAGCATCACCATCTAGGTCACGAAAGACTTGAATGTCTTGGACATATTCTAGCACCCCTTGAAAATCGCCTTTTCGATCACGGACAGCAGCATAGGTCACATAGATAAATTTTCCTGAACGCTCAGACTTGTACCACATAGTCACCTTGTTACGCTCACCTGAGCGCAAGAGACTGAAAATCTTTTTGACCTTTTCCAGCACACGAGGTGGGTGACACAGTTCCACATGACGACCAATTTGGCTTGGCGTGCGCTTGAAAATCATGTTTTCAGGCTTAGTGTTGTCATTGTAATACTGGAAAATATCATCCTTATTGACAAAAGTAATCTCCATCGGCAAATGATTGAGAATCAAATCGGCTTGTTCAACAGACAAATAACCATTGCCAAAGGCTTGTGTCGTGGTGCGGTCCACAGCTGCCTTGTCCTTTTTAGGAGTGAATTGAATGGTCAATTGTCCCTCAGGCGTATCAATCACACGCGTCACTTGTTCAGTGTCTGAAAGGTCCTCTGCCACAAGAGATTCTTTGTTGTCAGTTTCTTCTTGAAGATCTTTTGGTGTGTCAAAGGCTTCACGGTATGGTTGCCACACCGCAGTTGGCTTGATGATGGCATAGCCATAAGCATCACTTTCCTTAGCAATGGCCAGCCAGTCATCCTGCGTCAAGGTTTCCAACAAAATCATCAGTAAAATCGCCTCTTCTTTGAAAATCATTTCCTCAAATTCTTTGGCGAAGGCTTCAAAAGCTGCAGAAACTTGGTCAATGCTGATGTTTGGTAATTGGTCGAGTTTGGCTTGGGTGGTTTTGAACAAATCACGAATGTCATCGTCAACACCCCACATGACTTTTGGTGGGGCGTCATGCCCATAGCGCTCCATAACTGGAAAGAAGAGTTTTTCCTTGCGAGTATAATGGCGATCAAATTGCCCAAGAAGGCTCATCTGATGGCGCAAACCGTTCAACAAATCCAAACGGTAAGGCTCATTTTCAGGCTTTTCATAGTTTTCAATGATGCGGCGAATGCGCAACATGGCAGCTCGCAAGGCGAGGTTTTCCTGCTTAAAGAGATAAACAGGGTGGCCTTCTTGCTCAGCGTCAGGCGCCTCCACATCTGAAATAGCTCCCTTAAAGAGATTGGCGTGGACATTGCAAAGCCCCATGACATCCTCAAAAGTAATGCCCGTATCAGACCCCATGAGCTCATGCTCCATCATGGAAATTTCAAGGGCCGAAACGCCTGTAAAATGCTGGTTGAAATCCTCTTGCACCGAAGCCGCATCCGCACCGTCATGCAAACGCAAGAGAATGTCTTTTAACACGTCGATTCGCTTGTCAGTCATGGTCACCTCCGATTACATCATAGCCGTGAAATATGAGCGTGCGCTCAATATCTTCTAGGGAAATGCCTGTTAATTTTGCTCCTGCTTTCAAGGATGTAACCTTGCCTACCGTGTGCAGCATGGCTGGATTGGCCAAGGGTTTGAGCCCCAAACCCACCAAAATCTCCTTGACTTCAGGGTGTTCTTGTATGATTTCGGCGACAGGTTTCGCCAAATCAATGGTATTTGTCATAAAAAATCCTCTCTTTTATAACATACTATTATAGCACAAGATAGGCCAAAGGAAACCCCAAATCCCGAAAGCCAAAAAATACTAGGTCAAAAACCTAGTATTTATTTGTTACCATTTTGCTAAAAAGTCAGCCAATTCGTTTTGGGCATCAGGGTTTGTCCCTACTAATTGCGTGAGCATGCTTTCTAATTTTGCTGTGGTTTCAGCGATTTGTTTGTCGGTATCTGCCAATTGGTCTGCCAAATCAGGTAGTGGGATCACAGGCTCTTCTTCAAAGGTATCCACGTAACGTGGGATGTTTAGGTTATAGTCATTTTCAACAATTTCATCAAAGTTTGCCAAATGCGCAAATTTATCGATGTCTTGGCGGTCTTGATAGGCAGCCAAGATTTTGGCGATGTGCTCGTCAGTCATGACGTTTTGGTTTTTACCCTTGTCAAATTCTTTTGAAGCGTCGATGAAGAAGACATCTTTTGTGGTGCGGTTTTTTGAGAATGATAACTGTCGTTGGAATAGACGTGTTGTAGAAGATATTGGCTGGGATTTTGAGCCATTTTTCATATTCTCCTTGAACCTAGTGTAATGATTTTATTTTATCATATTTTCAACCATTTTCAAATCACATCACTAGTCCTCTTTAACGGGCTTTTGCTCTTTTAGAGACTCAAATTTAGCACGCATGGTAGGATTCTTGCGGGTTAATTTTTTGACGGAAACATCATCTAGTTTGTTATTGGCAAGGCGGAGTTGATTTTCACTGGTCGTCAAGAAGCGTTTGACCTCCTCCATACGGCGAATAGACTTGTCGATTTCGTCAATAGCCTTTTGGAAATTGGTGCTGGCGGAATTGTAATTTTTGGCAAAGGCTTGCTTGAAAGTTTCAAGGTCATCTTCAAAATGCGTGATGTCGATGTGTTGCTCACGAACCAAGGCCAACTCTTGCTTGTACTTGAGCGAATTAAGCGCCGCATTGCGCAAAATCCCAATCAACTGAATAAAGAGTTGCGGACGAACGACATACATTTTTTCGTACTCGTGACTGACATCCACAATCCCCGTGTTGAAATAATCATTGTCCGCTTCCAGCATGCTGACCAAAACGGCATACTCGCATTTTTTCTCTCTGCGGTCCTTGTCCAATTCCTTGTAGAAATCCTTGTTTTTGTGCTTGGTCTTGGTTTCATCCGCTTCGTTTTTCATCTCGAACATGATAGATAGTATTTCAATACCATTCTCGTCTGTTTCGCGGTAAATGAAATCCCCTTTGGAACGACTGCCTGATGATACCTCATTGTCCTTGCCAAAGGTAGCATTTGGAAAGGCAATAGCGCGCACCTTGTTGAATTCTGTTTCGGCATAGACTTCCAAGCTTTCTCCGATAGCCTTTGTGGATTGTTGCGCTTTGAAATTCTTGTAAAATTCGACCTGCTCATTGGCTGCCTTGAGTTGGGCTTCGTAGTCACTTTTGACTGAGGCAAGCGACAACTCCGCTTCTTTTTCTTGTAAGGCTAATTGGGACTGGGCTTCGTCACGTTCTTTTTCGACAGACGCCACCGCCTCCACCAAACTGGTCTTGTTTTCCAAAGCCAAACGTTCCAACTGGTTTTTCAAGTCCAGCACTTCTTTGTCTTTTTCATTTAGGGCTTGGGTTAATTCCAAATCCTTGACCGAAGTAACATTTTCTAATTGTGCCTTCAGATCTGCAACTTCCTTGTCTTTCTCGCTCAAAGATTGTTTCAACTCGAGGTCTTTGACTGAGGCGACATTGTCCAATTGGGCTTTTAAGGCTGCGATTTCTTGCTCTTTTTCACTGAGTTGGCGTTGGTTTTCCAAGGCTAGGGCTTGCTTGGCTTGCTCCAACTGCGTATTGAGTTCTGCGATTTCCTTATCCTTAGCGCTCACCTGCGTCTGCAAATCATTTTTGGATTTTTCCTCCAACAAGGCTTTTTCTTTTTCCAGACGGTCATGGATTTCCTTGTCAAATTCCTGACTGCGAACCTGCGCCAACAGTTGGCTGTACTCTGTTTCATTGATGGTAAAAACCGTGCCACAATGTGGGCATTTGATACTGTTCATCTCTATTTCTCCCCACTCATTTCTTAAAATAAATTCTTTTCAACATCGTCACGCACCCGTTGCCACTCTTGCTGGGCTCTGACAATTTTTCGCTTGTAATCATTCAACCCCTGCTCATAACGTTGCACCAAATAGGTTTGTTTGACAAGCGGAATTTTTGGTATTTCAATACTAATCAGTTTTTGCGTGCTGACATTCATCACGGCCTTACCTGTATTGGCTTCATCTAGCAAGGCTTGCCCTAGCGGTGATTCCAAAAATAATTTGATATAGCCACCCAAGACGCCGCCAGTGGGACGCAAGACAGTGATATTGGCTGACGCGATGACAGGCTGGTTTTGCTCGCTAAAAACAGCAATCTTTTTAACCGTCCCTTTTGAGGCAATCAAGACGTCGCCATCTTGTAAAAGGTAACGCAAAACCGCACGTTTATCCATCTCAATGCGTTTCAAAGCCGCGTAATCAATGCCCATGCTGGTCATATCACTGAGATTGATAACGGCGACATTTCCCTCATCACCGAGTCTAGACACGGCCTTGCCCTTGAAATGCTCGGTCACATCCTTGATAGCCACCTTGGCTGTCGAACTAGTCATATAGTCTGCAATCGTTTCAGTCATATTATTCTCCTTCTTCTTAGTATTGTAATACCAAAACTGATTTTTGGCAAGTTAAAAGTGGAATAGGCACATCCTATTCCACTCTATGTAAGTATTTGGCGAAATCCATTTTGTAATCACAGGTTAGGGCATTGAAGGCTTGGGCATGGCTAATCACCAAGACAGTCTTGCCAGCCTTTTTGAGTGCTTTAAACAGTTTTGACACCTCAACCATGTGGGCGTAGTCTAGGCCACTGGTCGACTCATCATACAGCAATAATTTAGGATTTTTAGCAACCGCACGCGCGATGGAGACCCGTTGCTGCTCGCCTCCTGATAACTGAGCAGGAAAATTATTGAGCCGCTTTTCCAAACCTACGTCAATCAAGGCCTGCTCAGCGTCTTGGGCATCTGCGACAATTTCAGAAGCCAATTCCACATTTTCCTTGGCAGTGAGATTTGGCACTAGGTTGTAAAATTGAAAAACAAAGCCCACATCATTGCGACGGTAGGTTGTCAATTCTTTTGGACTGTACTTAGCGATATCAGTCCCATCAATCAAGACCTGACCTTCATTGCCACTATCCATACCTCCTAAAATATTCAAAATAGTGGACTTGCCCGCACCAGACGCCCCCAAAATAATGACCAATTCGCCCTTTTCAATCGTAAAATTGATGTCATTATTGGCAATGATTTCGGTATCGCCCGTTTGGTAGCGCTTGTACAAATGTTTGATTTCAATATAAGCCATCTGCCTCACCTCGTTTTATTTCTGATTGATATAATTGACCAAGTGCATCTTATACCTTTCACAGCATTTGATGTTACCTTTGACCTTTAAGTTTTTTGGGACAAAGTTTTTTTATAAAATGAAATCCCTTACAATTTTATCATATCTGTTATGTAACCGTTGTCAATTATTTTCATTTTACACTAAAGAAATCCCTCGTGGCACTTGATAAAAGGCAGAAAAAAACCTGCAAGCTAAGCCAACATACGTCAGCTTATCTTGTTAGGCCTCTTTTTTATAATTGATTAAGGGCATCAAGTGCCGCTTGGTAATTGGGTTCAGAATTGACATTCTCCAAATACTCAGCATAAGTCAAGCGGTTATCGCTGTCTAGGACCAAAACCGCACGCGCCAACAGGTGCCACTCTTCCATTAAAAGCCCATAATCCTTACCAAAAGAATGGTCGTAATAATCAGACAACATGACCGCATGTTCCAAGCCCTCTACCCCGCACCAACGTGCTTGTGCAAAAGGCAAGTCCTCAGAAATGGTAATCACCACCGTGTCATCACGGTCAGACAAGGCCTTGTTAAAGGTCCGCGTTTGCACCGAACAAATACCCGTATCAATAGACGGCACCACACTAATCACTTTTTTCTTGCCTACAAAATCTGCCAAGCCTTGATGCGTCAATTCACGCGTCATCAAAGAAAAATCTGGCACAACCTCCCCAACTTGTACTCTTTTACCGACTAATGTTACCTTTTCGCCACGAAATGTTGTCATGAGATACCTCCTTTATGCTTATTCTGAAATAGATGCTTTCAGAAATGCTTTCCATTCAAATAGGTTTTTGAGAACCCTTACTCACACTCCTATTATAACGAATTTCGAGCGTTTTCACTAACAATTTGATTGCAAATCTAAAAACCGCAAAAAAAAGACAAGTGGGAGAAACACTTGCCTTACAATTTTTTAACAAATTCTGATTTTAATTTCATGGCACCAAAACCATCGATTTTGCAATCGATATTGTGATCCCCTTCAACAAGACGAATGTTTTTCACTCGTGTTCCTTGTTTAAGGTCTTTTGGCGCTCCTTTAACTTTCAGGTTTTTAACGATTGTTACGCTATCACCATCTGCCAAGCGTGTTCCGTTGCTATCTAAAACAACCAGACCATCTTCTGCTTCGGCAGTGTCTTTTGGATTCCATTCGTAAGCACACTCTGGGCAAACTAATAATAAACCATCTTCGTAAACATACTCAGAATGACATTTTGGACAATTTGGTAAAGACATCTTTTCTCCTTATCAAAAATTACAATAACCATGTGCGGTTGATGTCAACCGACTCTCTTTATTGTAGCGGAAAAATCCTGTTTTGGCAAGGTAGAGCGGTTAGGCCTTAAAGTTGTGGCTGTTTGTTGACGTTTTCAATCATGTTCACAGCATCAGCAATCTACTCAGCGGCCACTTTTGAAACAGGGATAGCAATGCCCTTGTTCTTGAAGATAGCTTTCAAGGTTGCTTCACCCATAGTGACAGACCCTCTTGCTTTTCCGTAAGCAAAGACCACTTCATCAATTTGATTCAAGTCAATCTGTACGGGAGCTTTTTCACTCACTTGTTGATTAACAGGGACCGTTTCTTCAGCTGGTGCTTCGCTTGCTCCACTCAAACGAGTCACAATCTCATCGTATTTTGGTGTTGCAAGGAAATTGTCAACGCTGACGTGAATCGCGCTTGGTGTTTTCTGAGCCGCACGTTCTGCCAATTCTTCTTGGGTTACAATCAAAGTATTTGGCGTATCAGTTAGGTTTGAAATCGCTTTATTTGTTACAGGAATATCCAAACCAGCTTTTTTCACTTTTTCTCTCAAGATTGAAGCACCCATAGCTGAACTTCCCATACCTGCATCACAGGCAAAGATGATTTGTTGCACAGCGTTAGTGCTAATCATGAGTTATTCTTGTGATGGTGCAACTTCTTGACCTTTTGAAGCTGCTTTAGCTGCTTGGCTAGCTGCCTGAGCTGACTCAAGCGAATCACTTTCTGATCTGTCTGCTTTCAAAATCACAGATGCCACTAGGAAAGATGCCACAGCTGCCGCTGCCACACCAGCAATAACAGGTAAGTAACCGCCTCTTGGTGTCATGGCTAAGATAGCGATAATAGAACCAGGTGAAGCTGCTGCTGATAGACCAGCTCCTAGAAGTTGGAAAGTAAAGGTTCCCACAACACCCCCAGCAATGGCCGCTAGGAATAAAAGCGGTTTTATCATAACGTATGGGAAATAGATTTCATGAATCCCACCCAAGAATTCAATAATAACTGCTCCTGGTGCTGATGATTTAGCTGAGCCTTTACCAAAGAATGAGTAAGCAAGCAAGATACCAAGACCAGGACCAGGGTTAGATTCTAGCAAGAAGAGAATTGATTTCCCTGCTTCTGCGACTTGTTCTGTTCCAAGCGGTGTAAAGATACCGTGGTTAAGCGCGTTATTTAAGAAGAGAACCTTGGCTGGCTCAATCAAGATATTTGCCAGTGGTAACATTTTCGCGTTGATAATAGCTTGAACCCCGACACCGATAGCAGCTGTCAAACTAGAAACAACTGGACCAACTGCTAGAAAAGCAAGAATAATCAAAATAAATCCGATAATCCCAGCTGAGAAGTTATTTAATAACATTTCAAATCCAGGACGAATTTTTTCTTGGAATTTCTCGTCAAATTTCTTGATACACCATGCTCCCAAAGGTCCCATAATCATGGCACCGATAAACATGGTTACTGATGACCCAACAATAGCACCGAAGCTTGCCATAGCACCTACAACTGCACCACGTTGTCCATAAACATTAAACCCTGCCGTATAACCAATTAACAAAGGCAAGAGATAGGTCAAGATTGGTGATACCATTACACTTAGCGTGGGATTTGGGAACCAGCCTGTTTCGATGAATAGCATTGCCAATATCCCCCATGCGATAAAAGCGCCAATATTAGGCATAACCATGTTGGATAAGGTTGTCCCTAATTTTTGGACTCTTACTTTTAATGCACTTTTGTTTTCCATTAGTCGTTTCCTCCTTTTTTCTTAACTATGTTATAATATGTTTTGTAAGCGTTTTAAACTAAAGTTTTGGCAAAATTTTTGTGACAAAAAAAGCCTGGACGACAAATCCAGACTTTTTAGGGTTCTATTATTTAAAAACTATTATTCAACCGTTACCGCTTTAGCCAAGTTACGTGGTTTATCAACGTCAAGACCACGTTGTAATGACGCAAAGTAGGCAATCAATTGAGTTGGGATAACCATTGAAATGCTCGTCAAGTAAGGGTGGACGCGGTTAACCACTATATCATCTCCTGGTTTTGACAACCCTTCTTCAACGATAGTCAAGATATTAGCACCGCGGGCAGACACTTCTTGGATATTACCACGCGTATGGCTTGCTACTGCTTCACTTGATGAAATCAAACCAAGAACAGGTGTGCCATCTTCAATCAGAGAAATGGTACCGTGTTTCAATTCACCAGCCGCAAATCCTTCACATTGAATGTATGAGATTTCTTTCAGTTTCAAGCTAGCTTCCATAGCAACGTAGTAATCATTGCCACGACCAATGTAAAAGGCGTTGCGAGTATCTTTTAACAAAGCTTCTACTTTTTCTGAAATGCTGTCTTTTTCTGAAAGAGTTGCCTCGATTGATTGTGCCACGATAGACAATTCATGTACCAAGTCAAATTCAAGGGCTTCTTTCTTACCATTTGCTTCTCCGACTGCTTTAGCAAGGAAGGCAAGTGCCGCAATTTGTGCAGTGTATGCTTTTGTAGAAGCAACTGCAATTTCAGGACCAGCATGCAACAACATGGTATAAGTGGCTTCACGTGACAAGGTTGAACCAGGAACGTTTGTCACGGTCAAACTTGGGATACCCATTTGGTTTGCTTTCACTAAAACCTGACGGCTATCTGCTGTTTCACCAGATTGGCTAAGTAGGATAAACATTGGTTTTTTGCTCAACAATGGCATATTATAGCCCCATTCTGACGCAATTCCCAATTCAACTGGTGTATCCGTCAATTTTTCAAGCATAGCTTTTGAAGCAAAACCAGCGTTGTAAGATGTTCCTGCTGCCAAGATATAAATACGGTCACATTCTTGCACGGTTTTAACAATCTCAGGGCCAACCAACATATTGCCTTCGCTGTCGGCATAGGTATTGATTAATTTACGCATAACAGTTGGTTGTTCATCGATTTCTTTAAGCATGTAGTAAGGGTAAGTTCCTTTACCAATGTCAGACAAGTCCAACTCAGCTGTGTAAGATTCGCGTTCGATAAGGTTGCCGTTATAATCTGTTACAGTTACAGAATCTTTTGTCAAAACAACCAATTCTTTATCGTGAATTTCCATGAATTCGCTAGTTTCACGAATCATTGCCATCGCATCTGAGCAGACCATGTTGTAACCATCACCCAAACCAATCAAAAGTGGTGATTTGTTTTTAGCAACGTAGATAGTATCTGGATCCTCAGCATCAATCAAAGCAAAAGCGTATGACCCTTCGATGATGTGCAATGCTTTTTTAAAGGCTTCTAAAACAGACAAACCATCTGTAACAAATTGTCCAATCAAATGAACAGCAATTTCTGTATCGGTTTCACCTTTCAAATGATGTCCGGAAAGGTATTCTTCTTTGATTTGCAAGTAATTTTCAATCACACCATTGTGAACCAAAACAAAACGCCCTGTTTCTGATGTGTGAGGGTGAGCATTTTCTTCAGTCGCATGACCGTGTGTTGCCCAGCGCGTATGACCGATACCAGTGTAGCCAGCCACATCTATCTCGATTTTAGCACGAAGGTCTGCAATACGACCAACTGATTTGATTAAGCGTCCTTGATTTACACCGTTTGTCACAAAAATCCCAGCAGAATCGTAACCACGATATTCCAACTTTTCAAGACCTTGCATCAAAATATCTGTTGCATTTTTGTTTCCAACAACACCAACAATACCACACATAACATGTCACCTATTAGCAAGACACTCTTGCTATTTCTTTCTTATTTTTTAATTGGTATAGTCCGATAGTCATCAATAAAAACTAACAAAATCAGTATATAACTTTATATTATTAATGTCAACAATAAAATTGGTATAGTTTATTTAGACCAATAGCAAACGCTTTATTTTTCCTATGATTATTCCTTTTGAAAATACAAAAAAACAGAGTAGCTAAACTACTCTGTTGTCAGAAAACCAAATTGACTTAGCGGCCATAATTTGAAGGTCACAACTCCTCGAATTTGTTTTGCCTTAATCAAGCCAAATTTACGGCTGTCATTAGTGTTTTGACGGTCATCGTTTAGCACCAAATAACTGCCCTTTGGAATTTTAGTTTCTTTGTTATCTGTCAATGTTTCAATCGAAAAATCTGACGTAAAAGGCATTTGGCTATCAGATGAGGCCGTGTATTTTGATTTCATCTGGCTGATATAAGGTTCTTCCTTGGCGACATTATCGATATACAAAATATCATCCATCACCGTCGCAGTCTGACCAGGTGTCGCAATCACACGGCTGATGTAGAAAGTGCCATCTTCTTCATATACCACAAAATCCTTGTACTGCGGCTGCCTATTACGATTAACCACTACGACATCCCCATTTGACAAATAGGAATTGGCCGCATCGTCATGAACTCTAAATGTTGAAAAAACAAAAACCCTTAATAAAACAAGGACAAAAATAGCAATGAGCGCTATAATAATATTTCGAATAAAATCACGCTTTACCATACCTACTCCTATTCTTCTAATTATTATACCATGTTTAAAGGTATAAAAAAAGTAGGCATGAGACTAAAAAAGTATTTTTTAATCGCTTCCAAAAAAGATATCTAAATAAACCAAATTATCAGTATAATGACTACAGTTATAGCAATCACTATTCAAGTTAGCGTTCTTACTTGTTTCTCACTCATCTTTTACTCATTTACTGTTAGTTTTTCATCAAATCCAAAGCATTTGCATTTAAAACTTTATTTCTTTGTGTCTAATCTTTAACTAGGCTTTTTTTCGATCAAAACTTCTTAAAATTTATATATAAGACTACTGTCCAAGCCTTATAAGTTCAACTTTTATTTATGTTTTCCTTTAAATAATAAGTCAAGGTTTTTCATACAGAAAACATAACAATCCAAACGATAAGTAAAATTCTAAAAGTTGTGTCCATCTTTTTTCTCTTACTGTTAAGTTTCCTCTAGCTCTCATCGCCATTATATTAAAGATAATAACAAGTTTTGTCCTTAATTTTCTTTAGTATATAAAAATATTGAAAATTTCTGACTTACATGTTTATTTTGCTATGATACCGCCATAAAAATCTATATCTACTCTACAAACAGAATAAAGTCAAAGTTATTGATGTAATAGATGAATTACCTTGCCCAAAAATGCCCCAAAACATAAAAAAAGCTCTATCACATAGGCTAGAAAGCTTGATATGATAGGCTTTTTTTATTAATTAATTATTTTACAGTGCGGGAAGTGTAACTTCATTTTTGATACATATATAATAGTAGAAAACATTGAAAAATAAGCATTTATAAAACTGAAACCATTCTTCTTTTTAAAGGTAAAAACACAAAAGTTTTAAACTTATGCCCCTTTTGTGCCCCTTGGGAGCTTAAAAATATCATTTTATTACTCTTTTACCTTTTATTAATATACGATTATTAATATATATTATACAGAGTCGTTATAACCTCAATTTGCTGATAAGTCCGTTATAACGGAAATAAAAAACACCCGAAAAAAATCGGGTGTAACTTGTAAGAAAAAAAAAGTACCTAGATAAGGGATACTTATAGTATAACATAATTTATTAGATAAGTTCAAGAGCAGATTTTTTTGATTTTGTGGTTATAACGACAACAAAAAAAAGGACTAGCTCACGCTAGCTCTGCAAATAAGTTTTGTTGTGCTTGTTTTAATGTGCGCTCATCAGCCCACTCATTGCCTATCTAGTAAGACCTTTACACTCTTACAGCAACTATTATATCATAAACGTACATGACTGCCAATTTTGTTGACGTCAACATAATTTAAAAAACCTAGCACAGGATAAGGAAAAATAAACATAAAAAGAGATGCTGATAGCATCTCTTTTTTTAAAGAAAGGAGGTCGGGGTATCGTAGAATTAACTACGTAGAATCGGACTTTGCCGAAGCTATCCCCCTCCTAAATGTTTTATCAATACGATGTATGGCTACCATCTGGTAAAAGAAGTCAATCTTAAACATACTCGATATGATTATTATACTTATTGCAACACAAAAAGTCAACTATTTTTTATTTATTCTATATAACAGACACCAAAATCTTTTGAATATATCCCTCCTTGGGTTAAACCACCAGAATATCTGAGTTTTTTTAGCTTGTCGTATATATTAATTTTTGCTTGACTATTGCCGCAGAAATTTATCATAAAATGACTAGGTATAAAATCTGCTATTTGTAAACCTGCATCGTTTTCCTTTTTAGATTTAAATTTTATATTTGTTATTACCTTTTGGATTTCAATTGGTTTATATATATTTGTTCCATGCGTGATAATTTTATAAAATTGTTTTTGTAATAACAAATCTGAACGATTACCGTTATGATCCGCTCGGCTCTCGAATATAATATTACCTTTTGCGTTTTGATGCTTTAAAAAACAAACAAAATTGTTAATTATATTCATCATACAAATACTATCACCAATATAATAAGTTGATTTAGAACAGTATTTTTGTTCTAACGATGTTAAATTAACCATTGTTCCAAAAACTACACAATCATTTTGAACTAAAATATCTCCTATACCTTCAAAAACTTTTCTTTTCATAGAACGCGCAGAAAAGACCGAATAATTCGAATCAAAATTAATATTTGCAGAACGTATATCTGACATGTGGAGTATGATATTTTTAGTTTCAGTATAACTCAAATCACTCCATATTTCTTTTTTAGCTTTCCAAGCATCCTTCCCATATTTCTCACTTTATTAAAAGGAACAGCCATGCCAGCGATACCATACATAAATTTTCCATCTTTATTATATTTTGTTTCGTCTAAATATAAATTGTAAAATTTTCCCATCTAGTTCACTCCGATAATGATTCACTATGTTACAGTCTATCATTTTTACTATAAAAACGCAAAAAACGCCCCCAGTCTAAGCTGAGGGCATCCAAAAGATTATGGTAAAAACATGAAAACACTTGCTAGCAGAATACGCAAACTGTTAGCTTACTTATATTATACCAAAAAAAGCCGCCCAGATACAAATCTGAGCGGTGCTGTAATGTTATTTATTTTTGATTGTGTTGGCGACATTTTCAAGTGCAACTTTAAGCACTTCATTACGTTTTTCATCGTCAAGTTTTTGTGAGTTAAGCAAGCGGTCAAAATCAGCATCATCTATCATTAGATGTTTACAACCTACTTCTTGCAAAGCTTTAACTGTACCAATATCTCCGATACCAAAAACAGCACCGTTGACGCAACCAACATAACCTTGTTTCCCTGTTTTAGAGCGCATTACAAAATTCAACATATCTTCTTCCTCCTCGATTTTTTCGGTTTCTTCTTGTTTTTCTGTTGATGACGCTGTTTGCTCGTCATCTAGCAATACAACATTTTTATCAAGCCCTCCAGCGATACCAGTTGATGTGAATTGCCACCAGCGAATACCGTCCATAGATGGGAAGATTTCCCAAATCGGGTCTGGGGTTACGTTATAGTTTGGGTAGGCTGCAATCCATAAGCTGTTTGGATATTTAGCTAGAATTTGGTGATAATCAACATTCGCTAGCGTGTATGGCTTGTAACTGTAATAAATAGGTTTATAACCAGCTTTGGCGCATTTGTCCATAAACGCTAACACTGCATCCGTATTGGCTTGTTTTGACGTGCTAGCGCCGTCCTCATAATCACAGACTAGATAAGAAACTTTCGTTGGAATATTTGCCAAAAAATAGTTCGCTTCGGCTACCGCTTGACTAACGTTACCACCAAAGCGAGCGAAGTGATAATAACCGATTGGCTCGCTGGTTTGTGTTTGCGTGAATCGGTTAGGTGAAAGATAACCCGTCCCCTCGCTAACCTTAATAATCGTCTTACGTGTTCCGGCTGCTTGACAAATAGCTGTCAAATCAGCAGATTGGTAAGATGAAACGTCGATAAAATAATCATTCTTTTTCATTTGATCCACCCTTAGGTTCTGTATACGTTAATGCCTTCGGACTATCGCTAATTCCTTCCGTTGTTGGGTCATTGATAACCCCTAGCAAAACTAGTAATGTTAAAAACGTATTGACAACATCAGCGATATTGTCTGGTAGTTTCAAGCCCAATTGTTGTGCTAAAAGGATTAGTGTCCCTGCAATTGCTAACAATGTAGCTTTGTTTTTAAAACGTAATTTCCAATTAATGTTTTTCATGATTTTCAACCTCGCTTTCCAAGCGTGCGATGCGTTCATCAAGATACTTGCTGTGTTCTTCCAACTTATAAGTTCGTTCGATTACATTATTATGCTTATCGACACGCTTCTTCAACTCATTGATTTGATAGTTGGTCAGCTTAGTGCTTGTGATAATACCACCAAATGTGCCGACAAGACTAGCAATCAACGAAAATATTCCTGTTAAAAATTCAACACGCATAATCTCCTCTCACTTCCTAAGCCTTATTCAGCAGTTTCTTCCTTAGTTAGCTCTGCCAAAAGCTCATCATCTTCGACCATAAGAGCGATTTGCGCTTTGACTTTTGGTTTAAGCACTTTTGGAATTTTGGCATATTGGTAATTTCCTGAAATAACGTTAATGGCATAAAGTTTAATCATCATGTCTTTTCCTCTTTCTATTTCATTTTTGATTTTCATCAATAGTTTCATCTGCTAGTACTCCTTTATCATAAAGTTGGGTGATAAGGTCTAACAGTGTAACTTGGGCTATTTCTGAATTTTCGTTGTAATTTTTGAATCTCTCATCAATCTCGCTGAATTTCTCGTTCTCGAACTTGTCACGAAAATTTTCTTGATAGATGACTTCCAGTGCTAGCTCTTCAAGCTCTGCATTAGATAAGCTGATTTTATCTGCTGGCAACATGACAGGATAAAGCGCACCTTCTCTATTCATTAAGAGCACTTTCGTACCTTTAACTGTGCCGTCAGTTTCAAATTCCTGTGATTTTGAACCAAATTTTAGTTTCATATTTCGTCCTTTCTACTAACTTGGGAATGGGTCTGACGTTAGGTAAGTAACCGTGCCAGACCAAACACGATTACCTTGAGCAGCTACAGTCAGACGAACAGCACCGTTAGTTCCTAAATGCACAACGGCGTGGTCGCCTACAGTGTTTGAAACGTTACCACTCAAAGACATATGCACCTCAAAAACTGGTCTATACCCATTAGGCACGGTTTCTCTCATTTGAGTATACTCATAATCAGTACTAATGTTAGATACCTTTCTATTCCAAGTGAATTGGACTTGATTCCCAATTCTTGTAACGGTGGCTGTGCTTGAGTACGGCATCGCTATAGTTTTGCTATATACTCTAGTCTGGTTGACTGCAGTAAACTCGGCAACACTGTTTAATGGTGCATATTCAATCCAGTTCCCCCATGTATTCCTATGACGTGTGCGCGTAAACATTCGTCCACTACCTTTTTGTATAAGCTGTTGTGATAAATAGCCATCTGACTCGGAATATACTGAAACATAAAATTCATTATTTCCTGTTCCAACGATTGGCCCATTTACTGGCTGGTTGCATGAGAAGAAACTATTGACTGTCTTTGTGTTAAGGTCAACTGTACCAGATGCATTGTAAGGCGAACGTCCATCGTCAGAGGTTAATTTGTGGTGCTGGATAGACTTGTTATTGTAATAAAATCTCCACGCACTATCAACGACACCACCTTGCTCAGGTGTTTTACCAAATCCTACTCTATCTGGTCTGATAGCCAGTGGGTAACTCTCTGTACCCAGAGATATCTTATACTCATATGATGTAAAATTATCACTGATAACACCAATTATATCGTATGATTTCAGCACACTAAACGACGCGCCAAGATTTGCTGAGGAGTTAACCAATTCGGATATTGTTGTCCACGTTCCACTAGCACTTCCTGTGTCATTCGTGTAACTACTAGCTGAATGCTCCTTGTATTTGAACGATATCGTCATTCTGTTCTTTTGGCTTCCGCCGACTGTTAGAGGAGCTATCCTAGCATTTCTTGTAACAGTAACGGTTGTGCTAGTAGAACCGCTTCGTTGCGCAGAGAACGACAACTGCGGAGTGAAATAATTGATAACATTAGCCTGAACATCAACTGTGTTTGACGTTCGCCCTCTACTATCTGTCACTGTTGCCCGAATAGTCACCGTACCGTTAAAGTTCATTATGCCAAGCAGACCATTGTTTGAATTTATACTTTGGTTTTTACCAACAATTTCAGCACGATAACTTGAAATCGTTGAACCATAAGAGCCCCTAGCATTATTGAACGCTACTTGGATATTTGACATCACTTGGACAAATGTATTAGTTGTACCCAACAAGTTTTTAACCGTTGTATTACTATCTGTCAGCGTTATACTACCAAGCGTTGGCTTAATACTAGCTGGTACATTTGCATTAAATGACGCTTCCTTTGTGCCAATTTTCGTACCACCATTATAAGTATCAATGAACACACGACCCCAACTCGAAGTTGCATTTGGAATTGCACTGGCAAAATCAAGTGGCAAAGTCCAACTGTATGACGTATCGACATTGCTTGCAATTGTTCCTGTTCGACCATTCCAATCATATCTTAAAGTATGCTTGAATGAACTGCTTTTGCGATCAATAGTAATAGTAGCTGGCTGGCCAAGCTCCGTAGCTGTCACATTGCCAGTGCTAGCTCGGGGTATGGTTGGTAAAGGAAGGTCGAAAGCAACCATCGAACTTCCATATCCTCCAGCATTAATTGTGACAGATAGCTTGACACCAACCGTTTTTGTCCCGTCGCTGTTGTGCCACACTGGATATGTGTGTTCAAAGATTTTTTGTGTTGAGTTTACACCGATATTAATTCCAGGGTGTTCAGTGGCAGTATTACCATCAATTGTAATATTGGCATCTGCAGTTACACCCCAAACGGACGCATACCCATTTGTGTGTAGATACCCAACAACATGCACGTCACTCTTGTTTTCTGCAACGTATACCGTCCCAGTAGATTCTGCACGAAGCTCTAAAACCATATTGCGCCCGTACTGTCCACTAAATGTAGCTGTTGCCATATCATCCTCCTAAAAATCTTACTACCAGCATATCTGCATCGTTTGGGTGTGTTTCAAATCGGAAACGTCCGATTTGGATTGTTTTAGTAAAAATACCGTTAGCGATGTTTAATGTACCTTGTGAAATATACATGACTTCACTATTCCCAGAGAATAAACTAATTCTGTCATTTGAAAACTTAGCGTAAGCCGAACCATCTTTTTTTCCGATAATCAGACCTTCGTTTTGCACACTCATGTACGTATCAATGAAATTCCATTGTTGTTTGAGGTCGTTAACATCATACTTGACTTGTAACAACCGGTTAGATGCATCTTTTAACGCTTGCTCTGATTTCTTTTTGTCTGCTTCATTTGCATTGACATAGTTTTGATAAGCAGTTATCCATTGATTCACAGTATCCATACTCGCTTTTGCTTCCATTTCGGCTTGAATAAGAGCATTCTTTTCGGCAAGAGCATTGATTTGTTCTTGCGTGAGTGCGCTGTCTGCTTTGTCACCTATTTGGTCTTGGACGTCTTCGGGTGCACTAGTGTGGTCAATTGGTATAACATTGCCACGTACAAGCATAGGTGGTTTAATACGTACTAGACCGTTTTTGACGAGATATACATAAAATGGATACGTGTCAAAAACAACATCCTTAGAAGCTTTGAAGGTGATTGCAACATTAAACCATTCATCTTTTTTATTAGTGGGGATACCATAACTATATGCCGATGTATTTGATGGATGATTTTTTAGTGTGAAAGCCCAACCATTGTCCATAGGAACCGAACTATCAACGTAAACTGGCATCAAAATAGAGAATTCTTCACCAGCTTTCACTTTAGAAATAGACATGTTCCATGACATACCACCCCAAGAGTTAGATGTGCAACCTGTACTTTTAATAACGAAATAGTCATCAGTTGATGTTACTGTTGTGTTAGCACCATTTTGTTTATGTGGATTTGCGAAGTCGTTTGACTTTAAAATGAGATTTTTAGTACTAACCTGCACGTTCGCCAGCCTGTCAACCCACTTATATTTCCTGTAGTCTGTACTGTCAGCTTCTGTGTAGTCGCTATAATAGCCTTGATACTGCTGGTTTTTGTCAGTTAAGCTAAAGTTAGTCCCTTTGTCGTCATCGGCGTAGGCAAAATGAATGTAAGGTGTTTTACCGTCAGCTCCAGGCTTGCCTGGAATACCTTGTGCACCGTCAGACCCTTTCCACTTAGTCCACCTATATTTTGTGGGGTCGTTGCTATCTGCTGCAGTAAAATCTACGTACATACCGATGTATGCTTTATTTTGGTCTGTCTGACTAAACCCGCCACCAGTTGCGTTGTCAGCGTAAGCGATGTGCGTGTACTGTGTTCTTCCGTCAGCCCCTTGTGGGCCCGGGATGCCTTGGTCTCCTTTTGGGCCTTGCAACCCTTGTGGACCTTGCTGGCCTTTAGTGAGTTGCCAAGTGTAGCGACTTGGGTCGGAAACGGCACTTTCGTTATTATCGCTATAAGTACCCAGCCAGCCACGTCCCGTGCTGTCGGTTAAAGAGAAATCACTCACTAAGTCACACTGTTTGACTTTACCGCTGTATGGGTCTCTTCCAAAAGTTGCGCTAGTGGCAGCATATGTTCCCGCTTCAAATGTTTTATAAACCCATTTATCAGCATATCCATATCGCACGATTGACCTTGTTGTAATAGTAAAGTTCTGATTTTCATTACATAATTTCGTGATATTGGCATACGCTATGTGCGTATATGAGCTCTTACCATCTTCCCCTTTTTCCCCCATTTTCGCAACGGAGTATCCAGTCTCCGAAGTACCATCTGTATAAGTCCAAACAGTCTTAGTCCAAAGGTACTGACCAGCTGGGACACTCGGGATGGTGCTCGTCCACCCGCTTGTTGGCTTAGTAGTCCCAGACGTTGAACTTGCATAGGTGATGGTGGTTGTTTTAATACCTACACCATCTTTCCCGGGGATTCCGTCATTCCCATCGTTACCATCTCTGGCGATATATGTTTTTTGGTATCCAGTCTCCGAAGTACCATCTGTATAAGTCCAAACAGTCTTAGTCCAAAGGTACTTGCCTTTAGTCAGTGCTGGGACTTGTTCAGTCCAGCTAGTTGGCGGCGTGGTTTCAGATGTACTTAAACCGTAAGTGACGACCGTTGATTTTAAACCTACACCATCTTTCCCCGCAATCCTGTCTTCGCCTCTGTCGCCTTTTGGACCCTGTGGACCTTGAGGACCTTGCTCACCTTGGGCACCGTCAACGCCATCGTTGACATTAGTCAGCGTGATTTCTGTCGTGGCTACTTCTTTGTTGCCGACATAAGCAGAGACGGTTAAAACAGCTGTACCGTCTATATTCTCCGCTCTAGCAAGGTATTGCATACCGACTGTGACCACGCCGTCCAAAGCCCAGCGCCAAGATACATCTGTCGTATAGGGTAGATTGCCTTTATATAGAGACGGTTTAACAATCGTTTCACCTTCATTATTTTTAAAGGTAACTCCACCCGTTGTAGCCAATTCGATACGGTAAGGCAGCTTACTTTCAACTGCCTGTTCAATACGTGTTTGTAGAGCAGATGATGGCTTGTTGTCGATTTTCCGATAGTTTGTGAAAACAAACGAATTATTAGCTGGATTATCAAAACTGATAATCATTTCCGAAACGCGAGCCTCAAGCGCTAGACCGCCCGCAAAGTTGTTATCAATGATTCGAATCGTGTCACCGAGTTTTAAGTCTGTATACTGACTAACAAAGCCAGACTGCACACTAGCTGTATAAGTGATTAACGGATAAGCGTATTGTTTCAACGTGCGTAGTGCATAAGCTTTCAAGTCATTGACATTCTCGTATTCTGTTGTGAAATCTTTACGAATCCAGTTATCTTGCCCGTCAGGCCTCATAGTTGCTGGATAGCGATTCATAGCAATCGGAGCGTATAAGCAAGGATTTCCTTTGCGGCTGTAAAATTCTTCGATGCCATCTGCGTTTTTTTCGGAAATTTCGACATCGTTTAAGTTCAAACCGTCCTTACCAGTAAATACGGCCGCATTAAACATCTGCGTCTTATCGTTGCTGACTTGCACGCCTTTGAGGCCATTTGAATAATACAGAACGACGTCTTTCCGGTCCGTACCAATGCCATCTTTTTGATAGATGTTGATGACTATGCGTTTGTATGTCCCATCACGATTCAACTCAACTTTAAATTCAAATTCTGCTTCAAATTTCGACATCAGCGATTGCAATCGATTCATTTTTGTTTCTTGAGAATCAAATGTTAATGTACGTTTACGGTCTGAAATCTCATTAAATCCAATTTCAACTGCTGCGAACGACAATAAGTCCATATGGTTCAAATACCACTCAATCGTCTGTGCGCTTTCACTGCTGAACGGGTTAGCGTATTCTAAGGCATATTCAAGATTGGTATTATTACATGTCAGTTGAATGTTAAAATCATCTTCTTGAAGTGTAGCAATATAAAACACCTGATATGAACCGTTCACGTAAAACGATACAAAGCACTCATCGTTGATAAGCTTGATGTCCTCATGCAATTCGCCGTTTGAAAACTTTGGGATTGTGAAGTCAAAAGTGCTTGTAGCTTGGTCGAGATAAGGGTGCCATGCACTGTTGCTGTAAGAAAGCATGTCTGGAATGTCGTTATTTAAAGCGACAATCTTTTTCATTTTGCTATCATGAATCCAAATTTGCATTTAAACACTCCTTTCATACCAACTAACCTCTATGTCTGGATCTTTGTTAATCCAGCTTGAAAAATATATATCTATTTCGTTTTCACCTTGATCAAGGCCAAATGGCTCAGCTAAATACGCTAGCCCGTCCATGGTAGGTAGATTATCGACATATGTCTTGCCCTTAGCCATATCTACTTCTAACACCGACCCCGCATGGTAGCGATTTGGAACATCTTGCCAGCCGTCAACAAAATCTTTTCGGTAAACGATGCTGTCAAGATACATGTGGCGCACTGGAGTGTTCTCACCCATGGCACCAAAGTAGACGTGAAGCTTAGCTGATTTACGCCCTTTAATTTCAGGCGCTTTAATTCGTGGGTAATTGCCCCACCAAAAGACCTGAATTTCATCGTCTCTGCGTTGCAAGTCTGACCAACCACGCTCTGCATTGAATGGATTTTGGTCGATTCTGTGCGTTCCTAAAAACGTCCAATGTAGCGGCATGCGATACCCCCCATTTCCGTCAGAAACTAGGAAGTTATATTCGCAGACCAAACCGCCTGCTTTTTTGAACGTCTCAACACCGTATAAAAACTTGTCATTCGTGTCTGACACACAAATTTTCATAAAACCGTACTCATTGGCCGAACCAAGCCAGAAGATTTGACGCCACCAAAAATAATCGTTTAGAGAGCCTTTTTCGCCGTTGGAATCTGCTGGGATTTCCCAAGTAATCGAAGCACCGCGGTGGCCTTTGGTACCTGTTCCCTTGTCGGCCAATTTGATATGTGGACGACCCCAAGCATTATCAATAGCCAGTGTCCCGTTAATATCTTGAGAATTGTCATTCAAAATAGCAACGTTTTTAGCGCCCTCTTGAAGACCTACTGTGATTCGATTGTCAGAAACATAGTCAAATAGGATTTCTGATTTCTTGATGTTCTTCCCGTCAGCTTCGTCAGGCGAACCAATTTCATAATTTTCTGTTTGACTTTTGACGATACCAACCCATCCATTTTCTGAGTTATGTTTGATTTTAAACTTCGGATAAGCTACCGCTGAACCAAGGTTATTAAGATTGATCTTGTAATGATCGTTAGTCACTTTAGTGATTGTGCCGTACTTACTACTGCTGCTGGTATCAACTAAACATTTGGTCTGACCTTCAGAGTATGACTTAGGAACATCAAAGGTAACTGTGATTGTAGCGGTTGCTGGAGATGTGCTGTTATCAACCGCTAGCGCAGGTTGTCCACTTGCGATTGCTTCCCACACCTTATCGGGATCATCGCTGAAAGCAAGCTTTTTAGGCTCGGTTACATTCAGGAATTTGCCGATTAAACCAGCTGCTTCATTGAAAAATGCTTGATTCCCGACAAGCTTAATTGAAGTTGAGATTTGCTTAACTGATAGCGTGCTATAAAGGAACTGTTGGCCGTAACGGTGCATGCCTTGGTCTTGATAGTTGTTGTTAAAATTAGCGGCCACATTTCTGTTCACATCAGTGATAGTGGCGCGACCAGTGCCGCTAAGCTCATTCAAAGTTTCTAACCAGTTGACATTGTTGTATTTAATAGAAATACCTGTCAAGAAAATATCCTCCTTTCTATATGATGCTTCCGCCATTTAAAAGCGTTTGGCGTTGTTCATAAGCGTTTGTAGCATCGTGCATGTACGGAGCTAAGCGATTTGAAACACTTCGGCCATCAATGATGTTGTGGTTAACGATTGGTCTATCGCCTTTAGAGACAAGCTGTGATAGTAATCCGATAACTGTGTCAAACTTGGCTTCCAGCTTCGCAATTGATGCATCACTAGCGCTTGAACTACGATCATCTGGCGCTTCACCAGCAAATCTAGCCACCGCTTCAGTCAGTAATTGCCATGCCCTACCGCGCTTGGCGATGTCTGTCGGAATAACGTATTCTGGCTTATTCTCTTCCGCTAACTCATAAATGCCGTGATTCGCAACTAATCCGCCGTTGCGATAACCATAAGCAGCCACACGATTAAAGGCTGCATCAGATGTACCATAGCGGTGTTTGATGTAATTAATAGCGGCAAGTAAGTTATCGTATCCATTGCGAATATTATTGTGGCCAGCGTGTTTATACGCCTCGAACGTTGGCCCGATGGTTTGCATCAAACCGATAGATGGATGACCTGCCATAGCATTGCTATCCCAATTGTTAATAGCATTAGGATCGCCGTTCGATTCACGTTTGATAGTTTCCAAAATCTTAGATACGCGGAAAGCCGTTGGTTCGATACCATTAGCCTTCAAAGCTCTTTCAACATAACTGCGCCAACGTTCTACTGAACCGCCCTGAGGATTGTCTAGACTACTTGCCATATTCAGTGGCGCTAGCATTTTAGCAATCCAATCAAACATGCCGCCAACTTGATTCTTGATAAGTTTGCGAAGTGGTGAATTTTCTTCTTTGGCTTTATCTGCAACGTGTACCCCAAAATCAAGGAAAGTATCAACCATTGAAATTGGACGCCCAGAAAAAGCGTGATAAGCATGACTTCCAGCATAGTTATATTCTTCACCGCTGAACGTATCTCCAGAAACACCAGATACTGTTGAAACGTGGTTTTGACCGTTCTTAGCATAAACCGCAACCATACCTGGTCGTGGTGTGCTACTGCGTGGAACTCGTGCATTAAGCCACATGTTACCATTACCAAGATGGCTAAATAAGCTTGGGTTAACACCTTGGTTAGCCAAACGTGAAGCCACGAAAGACACACATTCTTTGAAGAAATAGCCCCATGGGTCAGCTCCGCTGTCGGCTGCTCTATCTTTAAATTGGTAATCGTCACCAATAGCACCAGCTTGCACTTCTGGTGAAGCTTTTTCGTTAGCCATAGACCAGAGTTCTTTCCACCAGTTCTTAGCATTCTCAACTGGTTTCTTGTAAAGAGCATTACCTAGATGTTTAAACATGCCATCCAAATTATCAGATTTTGGATTGAATTTCTTAGCTAGCGTATCAATTGGGTGAGTGACGGCGTCAGTGATGAAGCTCAACATCTTAGTGAACTTGTCAACACCATCTTTCAACCCGTCCCACACTGAACCAGCTACGTTAGTGGCTGTGTTCCAAATCTTAGACCAGAAGCCTGTTCCTTTGGCAAACGCTTGACGATTGTTCAAACCTGCCAACATAGCCAATTCACTAGCGTTTAACACCTCTGAACCTGCTGGAAGAAGCATTTGAGCGTTTCTTCCTTGCGGTAAGATTGCCTTGCCGTTTGGCAAAATAACCATCTCTTGGTTATTAGTCTCTGGACTGTCATTGCCATCGTTTAGTGTAGCAAGTGTCGGTCTTGTGATTGCATTTCGATAACCATTAAAGAAACCTGTACCATTCGCAAATTTGACTTTTGGAATTTTACTGATTGCGTTCTTCGGCCCGCCAAAGTCGTGGATTAGACTGTTGATCCCATCAATCCCATCATTTGGGATCTTGATAACAGCGTTAATCCCATTCCCAGCCAACTCTTTCAAACCATTCCACATATCGCTGAAGCCATTACGAATACCATTCCAAATGTCTTGGAATTTGTCCCCGATTTTATTCAGATTATCAAAGATCAAGCCTTTCAAATCCTTACCGAATTTCTTTTTGGTGTCAGCGTTGATATCATCCCAACGATCAGATAGGAAATCTTTTGACTTATTCCAAGTCTTAGACCATCTGTCATGGATTTTATCATGCGTATCTTTGACGTTCTCGGCTAGTTTAGATACGCTTTTGTGCGTATCATCCTTGATGCCGTCCCAAGTTTTTGCTGTCGATTTCTTGAGGTTATCCCAGGTTTTGCTAACAGTCTTCTTAGTCTCGTCAATCTTTTTGCTAAGGCCTTTCTTAAGGTCATCAGCAATATCAACAATACCCTTAACGAATTTGCGGAATTTTGCGCTTTCTTTGTACATTAAAGAGAAGCCAAGGACTACTGGGTTGGCAAAGATTAGGATTTTATCAATAGTTGTCATGACGTTCTTAATAGTCTTTCCAACATTTATAAAGAAATCGCCAACCTTTTTAGCGCCATTTTTGATGGTTTTGACAACGTTGTCTGTGCCTTTTGAAATCGACTTCTTGAAATTGTTCCATCCTTTAGACAAGTCACTAAACTTATCTTTCAACCACTTGATAGCACCGCCAATACCGTCTTTAATGGATTTTTCGATACCGTTACAGAAATCGCGAAATTTCTTATTATGCTTGTACAGCTCAACAAATCCAGCGACTAGGCCTGCGATAGCGACCGCCGCAATAAGAAACGGGTTAGTCATCACTGCCATTTTAATAGCATTAAAGCTCGTTACAATGTTGCCGGCCATAGTTTTAACAGCAACACTAGCTGCATTAAATCCAGCGATTACTTTTGAGCCAATGAAATACGTTGCAAACACTGCACCAAGGGCTTTAATAGCGTCTCTATGTTTGGCGAGTTCTTGGACAGCGCCAGAAAGTTTTGAAATCGGGTCGAACGACTTTTTGCTGTTCTTAAAGATTGCAGAGAATCCTTTTCCAATCTCTTTGATCGCATCTGATACAGTGTCCCAAACTCCTTGAGCGAATAGGCCTACAATTTCTGTCACACTTGAGACGATTTGAGTAATATCTTTAGTGTGACTTGAGATATACCTGAAGAACTTGTCTGACAAGCTGACAATTTTTTCGAATCCGTTCTTAAAAGCACTCGTCGGTGATTCAGAGTCTTTCATGTTTCTTGAAATGCTCTCGAAGCCTTTTGAAATTCCCGTGACTGCGTCAGCCATAACTTGCCAAACGGTATCGCTAAAGTTTAAGCCAACAGTTCCAAGCTTTTCTAAGAAATCCTTGATAGCGCCCTTGCCTTTCCCAAAGGAATCAACTACTTGGCCAAAGGCCGACTTGACTGCATCAACAAATCGGCCGAGTGGGCCCGCGGCAATAATGCCTATGTTATCTTTCATCCATTTGACACCATCAGCAACTTTCTCAAACGCTTTAGCAACAATGTCTCCGAATTTGGTGATAGTGCCTGTGACCTTTTCTTTGCCGAAAGCGTCAAGAACATTCGTCATACCAGTGGTTACCGTTGCTTCTAAGTTACCGATTGCACCTTCAAAAGTCTTTGTTGATCGTGCGGCTTCTTCGGCTGCATCAGTTGAGCCTAAATCTTGAATGGCTTTTAAGAATTCTTCCGCTGAGATTTGGCCGTCAGCCATCGCGTCACGGAAGTCACCAGTATAAGCATTCATGTTCTTCAAAGCTTCTTGCAACTTACCAGAAGCACCAGGAATAGCATCAGCCATTTGGTTCCAGTTTTCAGTGGTTAACTTACCAGCACCTGCCGTTTGCGTAAGTACCATACCGACTGATTTGAAAGTTTCTGCATTACCACCGGCTACGGCGTTTAGGTTACCTGCAGCAATCGCAAGTTCTTTATAACTATTGATGCCGTTCGCGGCTAGTTGCGCACCAGTGTTAGTAATGTCGTTCAAGTCGTATACAGTATCATCTGCATATTTTTTAAAGAGTTTAGTGGCTTCTTCAGTTTCCTCTTTCGTCTTACCAGCGAAGTTCATTGTTGATTGGAACTTTTCAATCGCGTCTGAAGTGTTCGTCACTTCGTCAGTCATGCCACTTAAACTGCTAACGACACCTTGGATAGCTGTCTGTGCCAAGCCAGCTACTGCGCCAAACGAGAGTTTTTCACGAAAAGAACCTAGAACAGAATTGGTATGCGTCGCTTTTTCAGCGAGTTCTTGCATTTCGTTCGCAGATTCTTTGGCTTTTGCCCTTATTTTGTCGAAAAATGTTGGATTAGCTTTTCGGAACTCTTCATTAAGCTTCTCTTGTTCATTTTTAGCATTAGCTAAGCTTGTAGCCGTTTCGTCCAAGCGTTTCTTTTGAAGAAGATATTTATCGCTTGTCTTTCCAGACTCAGCAGCGACTTTTTCAAGCATGTTCTCTTGAATCTTGTATTGATTCGTGAGGTTTTCGACCGAATTTTTTAGAAGCTTAGACTTTTCCGCGTTGGCTTCATTCTCTTTGCCTTCGGCTTGAAGCCGTTTAATATATGTTTCAGAAGCTTCGTTCTGCTGTCTAAATTGCTGTTGCAGACCAGCTAAACCAGACTTGTAATAATCAAGGCTAGACTTAGCTTTCTGTTGTTGGCTTTCCATCGAAGCTAGTTTTGTTGTGGCTTGGTCAATTTGGCGCTGATACTTCAGGTATTGTTCAGCAGTTTCAGCAGTATTGCCTTTTAAATCTGATTGCTCACGCTTCAAACTATCAATTTTAGCTTGTTGACGAGTGATTGCTTCACTAAGACCATCGTATTTTGCCTTCGCAGCTCCAAGATTATCACCAGTCGACCTTAGCTGTGCTTCTTGCGCTTTCCAAGCACTTGTAGCGCTACTGACTAACTGAGTTAGCCGTTTGATAGAGTTACCAGCTTGCAACGTGTCCAAAGCGATTTCAGTGGACATCGTAGCTTGTATTTTGTTTGCCATTATTTCCTCCTTTCCTCAAAAATTAAAGAAGAGACATGGGGTCAACAACCCTATCTTCTTTTTCTTTTGCACTCATGATAGACATCAATTCATAATAATCAGTGTCATTACATTCATCGAGCGTCCAACCAAAGTTGATGAGCGCTTGTTTAATGATTAACTTCAAGTCTTCAATCCTATTTTCAAGTTCAAAGACTTGTTCACCAGCAGATTTTATTTTTTTGGGTCTTTAGCGCCTTCTAGTTGTTCATCAGTCAAGCCAAGTAAATGACCAGTAATTTGTTCAGAAATCTTTTGAACACGTTCGCTGTCAAGATCAAGTAATTTCTCATAAGCGTCATCATTAAGGTTTAGCACTGCACGAATGAATGCAAGTGTTTCATCCAAGCCTTTAAGACTAGCGCTGATTTGACCGACCACGTCATCTTCATCAAGGTCATCACTGACTTTAGCGACAGCTAGCTGATAAGCGAACATGCGTTTCATATTGCGAATGCTAGTGTGCACTTCAAATGCTTTCTTTTGTAGTTCTGGGATAGCGATTGTTTTAACTTCCATTGTCTTTCTCCTTAACTTAAAAAAATAAAAGGCTGGATTTTAAATCCAACCTAACAAAAATTAGGCGCCTCCTCCTGGAGCAGCTGCAGCTGTGTAACCACCGAATACTTCACGAAGCATGTTAGCTTCTTGGAATCCAGATGCGCCAGAGTAATATTTCTTGATTGGTTCGCCACCAAACGCTTTGGCAGACAGAGCATTGTAAGTCATGTTGTCATCGTTACGTGTTTGTGCTGTATCTGTGTCAGTTGCAACGTTTTGAGCGTTTTCTTGCATGATACCATTGGCAAAACCAAAGTAGATTGAGTTTCTTCGGTCAAGTGTTTCAGTTTCAATCAGCATTGCTACGTGAGGTTTATCGCCAGAGAGTGTATATCCACCTTTTGTGTCTGAACGATAGCCCAAAAGCTTTTGCTTGATTTCAAAATCAAGGTTATTGAAGTCAAGTGCCACTGTTGGCGAACCTGGTGCGATTAGAACGTCTTGCACTGCGTTGTTTCCTGAAATTTTTGTAGCTGAACCCTCCATGTTAGAAATGTTAGCTGTTTTAGTACCAAGCATTGAAGAATCAACTTCAACAATCCCTGATTCTGAAAGTCCGTTAGTACCTTTAATAAGCTGTTGTGTTTTTGGATCTACTAGTGCTAGTGTCACCATTTTTAAACCGACAATTGCCATGTAATTATTCTCCTTTTAAAATTTTTTCTCGCTCAACATAAAAGACCGCCGTAATTTGTAATGTATCGGGGTCTATGCTGTGCTCTCTAATATCTGTTATTTTGTAATGTTCCGAAACAAGAAACTTCATCAATCTTGTTTCAAATTCGTCTAAATCAAAATCAATATCTAGCTTATAGAAAATCTGAACTTCGATTTGATTCGTTTTGCCGAAAAAGCTGTCATTGCCAAACATACCAAGGAAGGTGTCAGATTCTTGTAGCAACACAATTGTCTTATCAGTATTTTCTCGAACTTCCCTTGGCAAGTTGTTTGCATATACTTCGCTTATTTCACCAAATCCTTTGCCACCAATTAAGTTCTTTAATGTTAATGTTGCTAACATTACTTAGCTCCTTTCTTTCGCATGATTTTGTCATATTCCGCTTTTTCAGCTAACAGCACTTTCTTTTGAACGGTGCTATCATTCTGCACTTTTGTCACAAAGTGGTCTGCTCGATATTTCTTTGTGCCGTCGTTTAAACGTCTAGCATTTTGAGCATGAAAATTATTAGCCCAACCAACGGTTGCTTTACCGTTTTTTCTGCCATCCACACCCGTTTTTTGGACAGACAAACCATCTGCCATGTGCCCGTATTTGGGGTCTTTATGGTTCGAGTAGTGCTTTTCTTTTGTGGCTTTAGCAAGCTCGTCCTTGAAAACCTCTGCCCCTGCCTGAGTTATTCTAGATTGTTCCGCAAGCGATAAATTTCCAATATTTTGAACTGTTCCCAACCATTCTTCCAAAGCTTTATCCAAACCTACCACAGTTACTTACCTACCTTCTCTGATTTTTTCAACGTCACAAAGTCATATCTGTTTAATCCAAAGTTTTCGTCAGGACTAACTTTTGAAATATTGTAAACAGTACCGTTTAAACGCACTGCTTGTCCCTCTACGACTTTTGGATTGTGTCTTATGACAATTACCCTAGATTCACTTTCCCCCGCAGAAATCGCTAAATATTGCTGATTGAGCGTGCGAGTATGTGGCTTGTAATGCAATGTGAATTTTGGTACGAACTTAGGAACACTAATACCTGTGTATGGATTAGGTACTGATTCGTAAGCGCCAAATTCAGCTTTATGCCTGAAATCTGTTGGCTTATACTGTTTTCTAGCCATTTACATCACCCCTCACAATAAACAGCGTATAAGCCACGCAATTGGCCTATAACACTATTTAAAGTCAAATCAATAGGATATGTCATAGTATCTGCCAAGGCCACTCGATAAGTGTAATATGAACTTGCTAACGCAAGTACTGCTGTGTCGTAAAGTGGCTTGACGTTCTCTTGCTCAAAAAAGCCGTCAGCGTTACCGACAGCGTTCTTGACATATATTTCAGCTGTTGTGATGTATGCTTGGATAAGCGCAACGTCGTCACTCTCATCTAGGTTTAGTGCTAACATCACTTGTTCTTTGGTAACGCTCATTGCTTAACTCCTTATGCTTTGGCAGCTGCTGCAAAGTTTGCTGTTTGGTCTGCAATTGCTGTAAATGATGCAGGAACGAACGCTTCACCATCAACTGTTTGAACGTCAAATCGGTCGATTACGCGGATTTTAGTAGTGTCCGTTTCAAACGCACCAGCACCAATATTTGTAGCAAGTAATGACATGTTTTCACGGTCAAACAAAGTAACCGCTTGTTTCAAATCACCGAAGTAAAGTGGGTGCGCACTAGCTTTATTAGGCAACCAACGGTCAGCAACTTCTTTAACTGGGAAACCATCAATCATATAACCAGTTGGTGATTGAACGTCACGTTGCATTAAATAGTTACCCATAGCGTCTTTAACTTTCTTAAGTGCTGTGAATCCTGATGTATTGGTTAAAAACATTGATGTTGGTTTAATAGCTGGGTCAACTTTTGCTTCAAGGTCGATGATGTCATCCCATTTGGCCAATGTTGGTTTTTTTGGCAATGTCTCAATTGCTGCAATAATTTTAGTGTTGCGAGTAACGACAACTTTTTTGGCAATCCAGCTTGATAGCCATGCGATGATGTTCTCAGCCGTGTCTTTCAAGAGTGAGTTAGTTACAGTAGTGATACCTGCGTAACGTTTAATAAGGTATTTGACAGTTGTCAATTGTGGGTCGGTGTTAGCGCCGATTGATCCGTCTTCATCATCAATTTCAGCAAGTGCTGTAATGTCAGACCATTTCTCGTAAACGCGAGAACCTTTAGAAGTTGAAACGTGTTCCACATTAACGTACTCTTGCAATGAATCGTATTGACGTACCAAAGTGTGGATTGTTGTTTGAATATCTTGCGGGATAGTCAAACCAGCATGCCCTGCTCCGTCTGTTTCGTCTGATGAAACCACGTTTTTGATTTGTGTGTAGTTACCATAAACCAAGTTTTTAAAATCGTTAACAAATTGGTCTTTGATTTCCAATTCTTCATCATTAAGCGGTGCTTTTGGTGCTTCGATAACAGTGCGTGCTTGCGCTTCAACCAATTGTTCTTTCAAAGCATCACGGCGAACTTTAGCGTTGTCGCGTTTGTCTTTCAAATCAGCAAAAGCTTCTGCTGAAAAATTATCGTCGTTCAAAGCGTTGTTAATCTGTTCGTTAAGGTCTTCCACGTTGTGCCCTGCTTCGACCCAAAGGTTGTTAAGTGTGTTAATATCCATTAAATTTCTCCTTTTTTGTCTAATAAAATAGCCAGCTTGCGTTCTCGTACTGAGTTAACAGACTGACTTGGTTGTTTTTCGGTTTGTTGAATAGAATTTAAAAATTGTGTAGCGACAGCATCCGTGATGACTGTTCCAAAAGTTGCATTTTGATAATTTTGATTGTTCGCTTCGTCATTGAACATGATTTCATCAGCGAATCCTTTATCAACTGCATCTTTAGCTGTTAGCCATGTCTCGTTAGACATCATTTGAATTAAGTCTGATTCTTTCATGCCTGTTTTGGCAACGTAAGCAGCCGCGATAGATTTATCTATACCGTCCAAAACATTTGCATTGTGGCTCATTCCATCGGCGTTGCCTTGAATGCCGTTAGAAGCCTTATGAATCATAATTTGAGCTGTTGGACTAATTCGGACTGTGTCACCTGCCATTGAGATAACAGATGCCGCAGACGCTGCTAACCCTTGAATGTTGACTGTGACATTTTTGCCACTATCTCGAAGCATAGTGTAGATTTCAGACGCTGCGAACACGTCCCCACCTCCCGATGAAACGTTGACGATTAAGTCATTAGAAAAAGCACAATCTTTCAACTGCGCTTTAACCTTCTTGGGTGATGTGTAATCGTTCACGCCCATTTTGTCATACAATGTCCCGACAACATCGCTCACAATGCTATTTTTAATCTCAATTGCCATTTTTCTCACCTCCTTTCAATACAATCAATCCTCCTTTTTATTCCCATCTGTCATATCGTCCGCCATTCTTCTCGAATCGTGATAAGTTGGCTTTTTCGTTTCTTGGGGAATAGTCGCCTGTTGGGTTCTTCTTAGCTATTTCAATTTGAGTAGCTACTCTCTTAACGTCAGAAGGCCTACTGAACATTGCATTCTTGGTAGAATTATACGCCTTCTCCAATTCCTTTATTTGAAGTTCTTTAAATTGCGGCATAGTCAGCGCTTTTTTATTGACCAATCTGACCTTTCTGTTCCGAACTTCTCTCAGATTTGCCACCGACTCTCCTGTCTTTTTAGCGTAATATTCAAGGTCGTCGTTGTCTTTTAACCACGACAAAACATATGTAGTAAAATTAGGGTCTTTTATTGGCTTAACTCCGTGTAATTTTGCATTAGACCTATTGAGTTTTCTGACAGTCGAATGTAAATCGAAACGAGCGTGTCCAATTTGGTATCCGACAGTATCATTAAGACCTTGTGCTTCTTCGTATTTTGATAAATAACGACGCGCAAATCCTGAGTAAGTTGTAACCTCAATCTTACCTTTATATTTTAGACCACCGTTACTCGTTTTTTGCTCGTGACACTCTCCTTTTTGAGCTTGCTCCTCTTCCTCCCATATTGACCTCCTAGTCTAATACTTATACCAGTACCAATCCTTGCTTTCCATTGCTGCTTTTAGGTGTGGATTTTGTGTTCTGGCATATTCGTTTAAAATTTTCTTGACATCCGCCCTAGATTTTCTATCCAAAGACTTATACCCTTTTTGATTAGCCCATTTAGCGATAGTATAGCCCTCATGTAAGCCCAGGATGTGACTGTTAGAGGGTTGATTGTGCTCCATCATGGTCAAAAAGCTCTTAGCACCTCTTGGTGTATTTGCTTTTCTATAGGCTGTATTTCCCATTTTTTTGTTTTCACCCATGCGGTCAAAAAGATGAGGGTTAGGATTTTTCTCTACTTTGCCTTTATTAGCAGCCATATCCGCCTTTAATTTCTGTTGTATGGTCATTGACTTCTTGCTACTTGCCCCTCTTCCTCCCATTATGCTCCTTTCTTACTCTCTCAATGCGGTTATCTTTGAAATACGCCACCCCAATATTTGGTGGGAAGTCGTAATCAATTTTCTGACCCCAAATCAAAATACCTGTTGGATGTAATCTGGTAATCATTTCTTCCAAACCGTCATAAAATAATTCCTTGGCCGTCTTGTCTTTCATAACACCGACAGTGCTAATAGCAAGAATGCTATTTTCAGGTAAACCATCAAAACAAAAATTGTAACTCTCATGCGTCGACCAAGACACCGTGGGAATGACAGTCATGCCGCAGTCTTGCCAGTATCTTCCAATCAAGCGTGAGCGGTAGGTGTTCCAAATTTGCATGGCTAGCGGAAAATCTGTATATAGACTAAAATCAGGGGTTAGAACGCAATCAAATTTTGATAGCTTATCAACATAATTGTCAGGCCTATTCCAAACACGCTCGAATTGGTAATCATCAAGAAAGAAATGAACGCCTTTTGTATAATCTGGCTTATTTAACACATAGTTGAAACCAATCAAATCTTCAGGCACCCAATCCGTTGCGTCTAGTTTAGGAAGTTGAAAATAACCCTCAATTTTGCTTTCATCGTAAAGCTGAAAATTTAAGTTCTTAACCATCCTAAAACGCTCAATCACTCTCTTCTAGACCTCCTAAAACTAAATGTTCTCTTTCTGGCAAGTCTTGCGGAATAATTTCCGCTTTTTGTAACATATACAAGCCTTGATTTTGAGCAACTACCCCAGTTTGGACTAACTCACTGACACGCTTGATGTAGTTTGAACCTGTCGGGTCAACCGCTGGAAAAATGTCCGAATCAATGTCGCACCCTAGCTTGTTGCTTAGCTCACTAACAAACGGCCTCAAGTATCTCGCCACTGCTTTAGCATAGACGTTCATCGACATATCCAAAGATGATTGTTGGTCGCCTTTTCCACCGACGACATTTTCAGGAATGCCGTAAACTTTAGCGAATTGACCAGTTGTCCAATCGGCTTGACTAAGCAGTTGAGCCACATTTGACTTGATTTCAAGCGGTTGAAAGTCTTCTAAGTCATCCAAAACCAAAGGGCCGCCTTGCATTTGTTTCATGGCTTGACGTGAGCGTGATTGTTTAGTCTTGAAGTCTAGTAGACCACCACCCTTGATTTTCAAGATCCCGTTTGCATTCAATGCATTCTTGAGCGAATTAAGTGTTAGATTGTCACTAGCTTTTTGGATGTTTAGCTCTCTAGTTAGCGCCATGAGTGGACTAACGCTTGTTTTTCCACCATCCACAGACAACAAACGAAAATGCAAGACATCATTCTGTGGAACGTTCATTTTCGCTCCAATTTTGGGATCATCAAACGTGATGTTGTAATAAAGACCATTTTCATAGTTCAACGTGTTCACACTAACCTGAGACGGTCTCAAGAATTCCCATTTGACGTCTTTCCCGTTAACGTTGCGCCAGCGATAAGCAAACGCCTCGCCACCTAAAAGCAATTGAGCAAAAATAGATTGATAAAAACCAAAACGATTTGAATTATTCGTTGGGTTATCGATAATCCCTTGCATACGCTCGTTAGCAGTAAGCCGAACTGTAGCCAAGTCGTTTGATAATTGATTAATAATACTGAACAAATCCGAATTTTTCAGTGCTGACTTAGCAGACACCCATTCGTTGCCAGTTAAATTGGCTTTCAGAAAGTTATAATCATCATCACCAAAGAATTGTGTAGCTGGTGGGCTCTCAGTCGTCTGATTCATAAAATTAAAAATCGGCAAATATTCTCACCTCCTTTCTAAAGCTCACTGCTTAATCAAATTTTGACTTAATCCACTTATAAAGTTCTGCGATTACGCAATAGATAAAAGCCAAAATAGGCAATAATGCGAAAAAACTGAGAAAAAGAAACGCTAAGAACACAAATACGCCCATCATTACTAGTGCTGCATTTAAAATTGCTGACACCATCATCTTTCTCCTTTCCCAGAAATCAATTCACTGATTAAACCAGCGAGAATGAATGTAATTGTCATACTAATACCAAAAGCAATGTGTTGCTGGTAAAAAGTCGTTAAATTAGCTGAAATTGCCGCTAAAACGAACATAATCACGTCAAAAGCAGCCCAAATTGCTTTAAAAAACTTTAAAATCATTGTTATTTTCACCTCTAATATTCGTCCAATAGCCCGCTTTCTGGGTTTTTTAACCAATCCAAAACAGCCTCTTGTGACATATGCTCTACTTTCCATGTAGGGTTGTTTGTGATTGCATAATCTTCAAACGCATACATAGCATCATAAAAAGCATCGATAAGAGCATCCACAACGTCAATTTTATATGTTGACTTCATTTTGTCTACCTGAATGCCGATATTATCCTCTTTGATAACGGCATTTATCAAGGCTTTTCGCATAATTTCATCATCAATGCGTGTAATATTGCCCTCGATAAATAGCGTTTGAAGGAACTTGGTTGGGTCTTTCAGCTCACTTGTGCGCTGTCTGATTGGCATTAAAGGAAAACTTGTGTTAGCCTCTAACGCTTTGACAAATTTAGACATGTTCATCGCGTCATAACCGAAAAAGACAACGTCTAATGCGTTGTCTTCGACATAATCTAAGAACCAGCGGTAAACTTCCTCTGGATTAATAAGCCCTTGCGGATGGCTTGTAATCGTACAAAAACCCTTGGCTTCCAAGTCTCGATAGTTAACCCCGTCTTGCTCCATTTTCGCCTCAAGCGATCCTGCTTGTTGCCATGGAATGAAACTATGCTGTTCTACGTGCCACTTCTGACTGCCATCTTCGCCTAAATACGGGTAAACAAAGCCGATCGCTGTGTTATCGCTAAACATAGAAGCGTCAAGACCAACATAAACACGTTTACCACGTATATCAAACTCATCAACGACTGCATTCTCAATATCTTTCAAATCAAGAAAGCTGTTACTATCAGCAAGTAACCAGCAGTTCATGTTTTTAACTTGGAAGTCTGCGAGGTTACCACTTAGCAGGTCGCTATCGCGCTTATCCATTAACCCCTTCATGAGGTTCTCACGTTCGCTCTCCAAGTCTAGCAGTGGATTGCTCTTTGCCCACGTTTCTGGTTGGAAGACCTCGTCTAAGTTATCTTGCGACCACACCAAGCAAAGGTACGTATCAGCGTCACGATTATCGTCATCTTCCATGGCTTGCTGTAAAATCTTTTGGTCTTCCCTAAATGGGACAGACGGGTTCGGGTAGGCAGTGGAAATTTGAACGAATTGCCTGTTGGGCACTTTAACTTGACCAGAAACAATCTTAGAAACCGCATCCCTTGTTTCAATTTCTCCAATTTCATCAAAAATAGCCGTTGTAAAATGAAAACTATCATATTGCCCACTCTCAGCAGATATGGCTCTTAAAACGTTGTTATTCGCTTTCATAATAACTTGGTCACTATGCAAGCCTAACTCGGTTTCGTTTGCCAAACTCTTGAATGGCTCATTTTGAATTATCTGTTTCATCATTGATTTGATGTAGCCAAGCAACTTATTCGTTTGTTTGAAGTTGATTGATGTAACCAAATAGTCCTGATTGGAAAGGCCAAGGCTTTCGATAAAATACGAATACGCCGTAAGAATAGCCATCAAGTATGTTTTCCCTTGGCCTCGACCAACCGAAACAATGGCACGACTGAAACGTTTACCGCCGTTAGCGTTCCGCCAACCAAACAGCATGCATAGGATGAATTTCTGCCACGGCATCAACTTTGTTGGCTCACCAGTGTCTACGTTTGGGCAAATCCTAGCGAAGCGCAGTAGCTTAGCTGCTTCGTCCGTGTCATATCTGTACGGAAAGTCGTCATTCCCTTGTCTTTGCAAATCACGCAAGTGTCTGAAACACGCTAACTTAATCATGTAACCCGCCATGATTCGACCTTCTAAAGCGTCAAAACAGTACTGTGTGCCAGCGTCTTTATATTTTTTGGCGACGTCAGTGAAATCAAATTCTTTATACGCCGCGTCAATATCGTGTGTTTTTATCAAGTTTGTTTTCACTGCATCACCTCCTTATTTTCCTAAAAATTCCTTCAGCATTTCTGCCGTTGAAACCTTGTTCGTGTCTTCCCCTACAATTTCGAGTAACTCTTGACGCCCTTTAGGTGTCAACCCAAGCTGAACACCAATTCTATTCAAGGTGTCCACTGCGTCTTTCATTGTAGCAACGGCTGGATTCTTTCTAAAACCAAGCGACTGCTCACCGAGAATCTCACCAGATCCTTGAGCTTGAATCGGCTTTGTTATTTCCTGCTGAATCCCATTTTGTTTAATATCCTCATACGCTATTTTGTATATTTCGTAGTTCGTGCAGTACGTTTCCACTAGAAAGACATCAATGCGCTGAACCTTTTGTGTACTTTCTAAAAACGGAACGATTTTGCGCCAAACTTCCCTCGCCACTGCCCCCAAATGGTTCGGCGGGTCGCTGGGTAAACGCTTGTTATTTTGCTGATAGTACGGATTCTTAACCACTCATCATTTCTCCTTTCAAAACTCTTTATGACACCCCCTAAAAATCTGAAAAATTGGTCTGCGGCGTAAGAAAACACCTTGTGGCGGCTCTCCTTGGCACGAGAAGGGGGGCGGGGGTCATTTTAAAACGTCTCGAATATAATTATATTCCCGAGTGTTAAAACGGCGCTATGGGCGTTTTAAGGGGCTTCTCGCACGTCTTTCTTTTTACGGGCTATCAATCCAGCCCATTGACTAACTGAGAGCCTTAAATTCGTGTTTCTATGCGTGTTTCCTTGCCCTGTGCCATAGATCTCTTGTTCCAACGTTCTTTTAACATTGTCGCAGTCTCTACAAGCCGTCGCGATGTTACTTAGGTCCGTTCTAAGCTCTGGGAAGACCTCAGCAAGAAGAATGTGGTCGCCAATCTTGCTGTTAGGTCTAACCACACCTAGAACAAGGCAATACTGACAAAGATAATGATCACGTTCCAAAGCTAACTTACGAAGTGAAGCCCAAGTCTTTGAACGATAGAACTGATAGCGTTCTCGATTGTCTTCATCTCTGTTACGAACTCGCTTGTTGTAATACGTGCGACTGTAAGCCTCACGCTGCTTAGCATACTCAGCCTCATATTGCTTGTGTTTATCACAATAATATGCAGGCCTTTCTACTAACGTATGACAGCCTGTATATTTGCACCTACGAACCATTGGCAACCTTATCACCTCTTTTCTTACACAACAAAAGACAATAGCTATTGCTACTGCCTTATCCTTGTTATTCGATACTACTATAATACCACCTCATGATTATAATGCGTTATTGATTACTGTATATTATTACTTATTACTATTAATTACTATAATTTACTATAAAACTCTATACCACCCTACTTTCCACACCCGCATCGTTACATAAAAAAGAGGATTGAAATAGTCAATCCTCTAAAAGTTTTTCCGCCTTGCGCAACCAGACATAGTATGTTGGTTCACTTATTCCGTCAAATCGCTCACATATTTCATTGATAGGAAGTTGCTCAATATAAACCATTTGTAATAGAGTTCTAGCATTGCTATCTTCAACTTCTGCAATCTGTTTTCTAAACTCTCGCTTTTCTCTCAAAGCTTTAGCAGCATATTCTTCAATCTCTTCTCGTGTTGCCATCAATTCAATATATAAGTCATCTTTCTTCTTACAACTTCCATTTTGAACTTTATCAGCTTGTAATGGACTGGCGTTGATTTTGAGTGCTTGAGATTCTAGCTTTTGTAATTGATTCATTTGACTTTCAATATATCTGTCAAGCGCTTTGATTTTTCGTAAACGTTCACAAGTTTTCATCTTGCCACTCCTCAAACATGGTATAATATTAGTGAAGAATCCATATTAAAGGAGAGCTTGCGCAAGTGAACTGCACCCCAAAAGTTGGACAGAAAAAATCTAACTTTTGGGGTGTTTTTGTATGAAATTGAGTTACGAAGATAAAATTCAAATTTATGAATTAAGACAAGAAGGGCATTCTATTGCCCATCTATCACAACAATTCCATATCAATCGATCTAATCTGACATACATGATTCGGTTAATCAATCGTTATGGGATTGAAATTGTCAAAAAAGGAAAAAATAACTATTATTCACCTAAGTTAAAACAAGA
>SKEE01000185.1_pt1 | contig 73631 bp, 94 predicted proteins | sample 4826661 | NCBI WGS metagenome assembly SKEE01 (sample SAMN11008817, study PRJNA524170) | human gut metagenome | biome: Human fecal sample; material: Feces; isolation source: fecal sample from pouch patient p20 | host: Homo sapiens | place: Israel: Tel-Aviv | collected 2016-11-14
ACGCGAGCTGGGTTCAGAACGTCGTGAGACAGTTCGGTCCCTATCCGTCGCGGGCGTAGGAAATTTGAGAGGATCTGCTCCTAGTACGAGAGGACCAGAGTGGACTTACCGCTGGTGTACCAGTTGTCTTGCCAAAGGCATCGCTGGGTAGCTATGTAGGGAAGGGATAAACGCTGAAAGCATCTAAGTGTGAAGCCCACCTCAAGATGAGATTTCCCATGATTTAATATCAGTAAGAGCCCTGAGAGATGATCAGGTAGATAGGTTAGGAGTGGAAGTGTGGTGACACATGTAGCGGACTAATACTAATAGCTCGAGGACTTATCCAAAGTAACTGAGAAGAATTGACAGCGCGTCGGAAACTTGTTAGAATATATAGGTATTCAATTTTGATTGGATAATCAATCAGAGTTAAGTGATGATAGCCTAGGAGATACACCTGTTCCCATGCCGAACACAGCAGTTAAGCCCTAGAACGCCTGAAGTAGTTGGGGGTTGCCCCCTGTTAGATATGGTAGTCGCTTAGCAAAAGGGAGTTTAGCTCAGCTGGGAGAGCATCTGCCTTACAAGCAGAGGGTCAGCGGTTCGATCCCGTTAACTCCCATTAAGATGGTAAATATACTAAAGGTCCCGTGGTGTAGCGGTTATCACGTCGCCCTGTCACGGCGAAGATCGCGGGTTCGATTCCCGTCGGGACCGTTAGACTCGTTAGCTCAGTTGGTAGAGCATCTGACTTTTAATCAGAGGGTCACTGGTTCGAGCCCAGTACGGGTCATATTAATATGCGGGTTTGGCGGAATTGGCAGACGCACCAGATTTAGGATCTGGCGCTTAACGGCGTGGGGGTTCAAGTCCCTTAACCCGCATTAAATAAGAAGTAGCCGGCTTAGCTCAGTTGGTAGAGCATCTGATTTGTAATCAGAGGGTCGCGTGTTCAAGTCATGTAGCCGGCATATAGAATACTCTTTATGCGAACGTAGTTCAGTGGTAGAACATCACCTTGCCAAGGTGGGGGTCGCGGGTTCGAACCCCGTCGTTCGCTTGTTAGAGGCCGGGGTGGCGGAACTGGCAGACGCACAGGACTTAAAATCCTGCGAAGGGTAACCTTCGTACCGGTTCGATTCCGGTCCTCGGCAGTATAAAATTTAATAATAAGATGCACCCTTGGCTCAACTGGATAGAGTACCTGACTACGAATCAGGCGGTTGCAGGTTCGAATCCTGCAGGGTGCATATTTCGGGAAGTAGCTCAGCTTGGTAGAGCACTTGGTTTGGGACCAAGGGGTCGCAGGTTCGAATCCTGTCTTCCCGATTGATGGCGGTGTAGCTCAGCTGGCTAGAGCGTCCGGTTCATACCCGGGAGGTCGGGGGTTCGATCCCCTTCGCCGCTATAAGATATTATGGATGACTTTGGACCTTTAGCTCAACTGGTTAGAGCACTCGGCTCATAACCGAGCGGTCGTAGGTTCGAGTCCTACAAGGTCCATATATTTTTTCTATTATAATTTGGAGGATTACCCAAGTCCGGCTGAAGGGAACGGTCTTGAAAACCGTCAGGCGTGTAAAAGCGTGCGTGGGTTCGAATCCCACATCCTCCTTTAGTATTGTTGACGCGGGATGGAGCAGCTAGGTAGCTCGTCGGGCTCATAACCCGAAGGTCGTAGGTTCAAATCCTGCTCCCGCAATAGAAGGCTCGGTAGCTCAGTTGGTAGAGCAATGGATTGAAGCTCCATGTGTCGGCGGTTCGATTCCGTCTCGCGCCATTAGTTTTATATTTTTAGGAAGGGTAGCGAAGAGGCTAAACGCGGCGGACTGTAAATCCGCTCCTTCGGGTTCGGGGGTTCGAATCCCTCCCCTTCCATATTACGGGCATAGTTTAAAGGTAGAACTAAGGTCTCCAAAACCTTCAGTGTGGGTTCAATTCCTACTGCCCGTGTTGACGTTATGGCGAATGTGGTGAAGTGGTTAACACACCAGATTGTGGCTCTGGCATGCGTGGGTTCGATTCCCATCATTCGCCTTTCTATTATTGGGGTATAGCCAAGCGGTAAGGCAAGGGACTTTGACTCCCTCATGCGTTGGTTCGAATCCAGCTACCCCAGTTTATTTGCCGGCGTGGCGGAATTGGCAGACGCGCTGGACTCAAAATCCAGTGTCCGCAAGGACGTGCCGGTTCGACCCCGGCCGCCGGTATAAAATAGCAAAAAGTCCTATAGGTTAGGACTTTTTGCTATTTTTCTGTTATTTGTTAAGAATAATGGGATTTTTTATTCTTGAATTTACAATATAAGTGCATAATAAAAACTCATAAGATTTTCTAGTAAAATAGACTTAACCAAACCTCTTATTACGAAAGGAAATCTTATGAGCTATCACCATTTTACCATAGATGAGCGTGAAAGTATTCTTAGTTATCGTACTCAAGGGATAACCTTTTCTCAAAGAATGGCAACGTCATTCAAAACAAGGCAACTATTCACCTAGTAGGGCACAAACAGTCTATCGTCTTACTAAATCACACTGTGGACAAAAAAGAAATTAGAACCAGATCTCGTGTTAAGTGATACCGTCAAACCTCTTTTCTTGATTACCAATGGTTGCCTGAAGAAGAGGATAAGATTGAATTATTTTTAAAATTTTGTCAATTATAGTATATGATGGGACTTGAGCTCTAGCAAGAGCAAAGTTTGCTCTCGCTTTTTTAATGTTTAATTTTAAAATATGGTATGTTCTTAATACTGAAAATTCTATCTTTGTAAGGGTGTCAGTTGCTTAAAATATGAGTACCTAAGTCTTAAAATTGTTACTGCTAATTTTATTGCTATACCATAAAAATTTATGGCTTGGAATGAATATGGATATTTTTGTTATCTTCTAAAATTATTTGATATAATAGATGTAATATTTTAAAAGGATTATTGAATGGCTATTATTGAAAAGGCACCAGCTAAGATTAATTTGGGGCTAGATATTATAGGAAAACGACCAGATGGTTATCATGATTTATCTATGATTATGGTTAGTGTTGATTTGAATGACTATATTATGGTTTCTGAAATTGATGGAAGTGAGATTGTGGTTGAGTCTGATAATCATAAAATGCCCTTAAATGGTAAAAATGACGTTTTTAAGGCTGCTAAATTGATTCGTGAGGCTTGTCAGATTGATTCAGGAGTTAAGATTGAATTGAAAAAATCAATTCCTATTTGTGCTGGTCTAGGTGGTGGTTCAACAGATGCTGCTGCTACAATTCGAGCTTTGGATAAATTATGGCAGCTTAATCTTTCTAAGAATGAAATGATTGATGTTGGATTTCAAATAGGGAGTGATGTTCCGTACTGTCTGGAGGCAGGCTGTGCGTGTATTTCTGGTAAGGGAGAGATTGTAGAATGTCTTGATTATCAATTATCAGCTTGGGTTGTTTTGGTGAAACCTGAGTTTGGTGTTTCAACACGTACGGTTTTTCCCGAGATTGATTGTAAGACGATTTCACGTGTAGACATTGCTTCGTTACGAGAGGCGGTGCTTGCTAAGGATTACGAAAAAATGATTGCATATATGGGAAATTCTTTGGAGGATATTACTATTAAGCGCAAGCCATTTATTCAAAAAATCAAGGATCGGATGATGAGTTGTGGGGCAGATGTTGCTTTGATGACGGGAAGTGGTCCGACAGTTTATGCTTTGTGTCGTTCGGAAAAAAAAGCCGACCGTCTGGTCAATAGTATGCGTGGTTTTTGTAAGGAAGTTTACAAAGTTCGTATTTTATAGAGGAAAGAGTCAAGTCATTGATTCTTTTTTTAGTTTTTGATATAATTAACTGGTTAATGAAATGAGGTGTGAAATATGCAGCTAGAGAAGCAAGTAGATAAGTTAGTAAATCAAATTTTGTTGAAATCAGAAAATCAGCATGAATTGTTGTTTGGTGATTGTCAGAGTGGTGTAGCCATAACAAATACTCAAGAGCATATCTTAATGCTTCTGTCACATGAACGTTTGACAAATTCTGATTTGGCAAAACGTTTGAATATTAGTCAGGCGGCAGTAACGAAGGCAATTAAGTATTTGGTGAGTCAAGGAATGTTAGCGTCTGTGAAAAATAAAGAGGATGCGCGAGTGACTTATTTTGAATTGACAGACATTGCTAAGCCAGTTGCCAAAGAGCATACTCATCATCATGATGCAACATTGGCTGTTTACAAAAATTTATTTAACCAGTTTTCTGAGGATGAACAAGACGTTATTGCACGATTTTTGAAGGTCTTTTCAGATGAGTTAGAAGGGCGAGAATGAGATATATTACTGTAGAAGATTTGTCTTTTCAATATGATAGTGAGCCAGTTTTAGAAGGAATTAACTATCATCTTGATAGTGGAGAATTTGTCACTTTAACAGGTGAAAATGGTGCTGCCAAATCTACGTTGGTAAAGGCGACATTAGGTATTTTGACACCAAAGAGTGGTCAAGTAACCATTTCAAAAACGAATAAAGAGGGTAAGAAGCTCCGCATTGCTTATTTACCACAGCAAATTGCGAGTTTTAACGCAGGTTTTCCATCAACGGTTTATGAATTTGTGAAATCAGGGCGTTATCCAAGGAATGGTTGGTTTCGTCGTCTGACCAAGCATGATGATGAGCATGTCAAAATTAGCTTAGAATCTGTTGGCATGTGGGAAAATCGTCATAAGAGAATTGGTAGCTTGTCAGGTGGGCAAAAACAGCGTGTTGTTATTGCTAGAATTTTTGCATCTGATCCTGATATTTTTATTTTGGATGAACCAACTACTGGTATGGATGCTGGAACGACAGAAACTTTTTATGAGTTGATGCATCATAGTGCGCATAAACATGGAAAGTCTGTTTTGATGATTACTCATGATCCAGATGAGGTAAAACATTATGCTGACCGTAACATTCATTTGGTACGTAATCAAAAGATGCCATGGCGTTGTTTTAATGTGCATGGTACTGATGTGAAAGGGGCTACTGATGTTGATTGAAATATTTTCTTATGATTTTATGCAACGTGCTATTATGGCAGTAATTGCTATTAGTATTTTTGCCCCGATTTTAGGAATTTTCCTTATCCTACGTCATCAAAGTTTAATGAGTGATACGCTTAGCCACGTTTCTTTGGCCGGTGTTGCCTTAGGCATTTTGCTTGGGACTTCAACAACTTGGTCAACGATTCTTGTTGTCACGATTGCTGCGGTTATTTTGGAGTACTTGCAGACGGTTTATAAGCATTATGTTGAAATTTCAACAGCTATTTTAATGTCGCTTGGTTTGGCGATTTCGTTGATTGTGACGAGTAAGTCTGAAAATGGTAGTAGTGTTAATTTGGATCAATATTTGTTTGGTTCGATTATTACGATAAATATGGTGCAGGTAATTGCGTTGTTTGCCATTGCAGTTGTTGTTGTGCTTCTAACGATTTTATTTATTAGACCGATGTACATTTTGACATTTGATGAGGAGACCGCTTTTGTTGATGGTTTGCCTGTCCGTTTAATGTCTGTTCTCTTTAATATTGTGACAGGGATTGCGATCGCTTTGACAATTCCTGCGGCTGGAGCTCTTTTAGTTTCAACGATTATGGTTTTGCCAGCAAGTATTGCTATGCGCTTGGGGAAGAATTTTAAATCAGTCATTCTTATTGGCGTAATCGTTGGTTTTATTGGTATGGTGGCTGGTATTATCACGTCTTACTACTGGGAAACACCTGCGAGTGCAACCATTACGGTTATTTTTGTGGGAATTTTCCTTTTGGTGAATTTATTTAATATGATTCTTCATCGTAATAGCTAAAAAAGAGGAGCCGCCCCTCTTTTTTTGCTGTTATAAAAAACAGACACCCAATGGTGCCTGTAAAGATTGTGCTAATTAGTATGTTAACACGAAGTATTTTTTCTTATTTGCTATCCAAAATCCTATAATATCAACGTTTGAGGGGTGTTTTTAGGTCTATTGTTTTGAATTTACTCCCCTTTTTGTGGACTTTTACAAATTTTGGAGAGCTTTTTCATAATATAGTACCGCCTCTTTTTCTTTCTCTTTTGATAAATGGCTATAAGTATCCATAGTCATGGCTAACGTTGCATGACCTAGGCGGTGTTGTAATTCTTTATAGCCAATTCCAGCATTAAGCAATAAACTAGCGTGCGTGTGTCTGAAAGCGTGAAACGTAAATTGTGGTATACCTGCTTCCTTGCAACGGTGTCTAAGTGACTTGGTTCTAGCGTCACTGTTTGGGTATTGTGATATCGTTGTAGAGAAGACCAGGGCAGGAGCAGGCGCACCAATCTCCATAAATGATTGACGTTGTCTGTTCCTGTACTGTTTGAGCATGAGAATAGTTTTATTATCTATGCTGATAATTCTAATTCCTGCTTTGCTTTTAGGTGTCCCAACCTGCTTTACAATTCTGTTATAAGTCTTGGTAATGTTGATAGTTGCATTATCAAAATCAATATCAGACCATTCAAGTGCTACCGCCTCCCCATATCGGCAACCAGTAGCAAGTAACAGCTTATACAGTACACTATCATAGTAATAGTTGTAGGCGGTGGGTGCTAGTTGTTCCATGTAGTCTAGGAATGTTTTCAAATCTTCCTTATCGATAAATTTGATACGGTTAGCGCCTGCCTTTTGTGGTCTGGGGAGAATAACCTCACGCGCAGGGTTGAACGGTATCAATTGCATACTAACCCCATATTGTAAGATACGTTTGTTGATTGAGGCAGCCACCCCATAATTAACAATTTTGAAAGCTAGCTTGTTTACCCAACTTTGTATATGCGCTATATGTATCTTATCCAGTTGCATATCACCAAACACAGGTAAAATATGATTCCTCAAAAATTGGCGCGTGTTTACGAGTGTTTGAGGCTTAACCGTCATTTGATAATTTTCTAACCACAAATCAGTAAGTTCTCTGTATGTGGTAACCTCTACCCGTTTGAACACAGTTGACCCATTAGCCTTAAAATTGCTTTGGGCTTGCTGGGCTTTTGTTTTGACTTCTTTTTTTGTTCGCCCTGTTACAGTCGTTTTAACTTTCTTTCCTGTAATGCTATCTACTCCCAAATAAACATTTGAGCGGTACACTTTAGTACCGTCTTTTTTAATAACTTCTTTGATATTCATGATAAACCTTTCTACAGCAGGCAAGCCATTATTAAAAAGGTTTTAGGCTTATATGAATTGTTGGGAAATGAGAGCACCCCTGTTTGTGGGGATTGTACCAAGAAAGTGTAGACGAGCGCTACGGGCTTATATGGCAATTGTGGAGTGTGGCGATTTTTGTTATAATAGTCTCGCCCCTTTGGGATAGGAAGGGGGTGAAAGTTCATGATTGACATGATTTTAACCGTTTTTGCTGCACCTTTGCTTGTGGCTATCCTCACAGCATTGTTTGAGTATTGGCTTAACTCACGCAACAAATAACCCCTAAGGGCAAGCTAAAACCAAAAAGAAACCCTCAACGCTGGAACGTTGGGGGCTTTTTTTGTGCTCATGATTGAGACACGATTTTAACTGTTAAGGTTATTATAAACCTAACCAGCCCCACAGTCAAGTAAAATAGTATTATCTTTTGTTTTCATACATTTATATAGAGTTTGTTTATCATAACATGGTATCAGTCAGTACAATATTAAAAAAAATGTACAGGTCATCAAATGGGTGATATGAATTGTGGGGAAATGTTGGGATAGCTGTAGTCCTAAATTGGGAAAGCAGGTTAGAAATACGAGAAAATACTAGTGTATGACGTAACAAAACGATACCTCATACCAGAAAAATGTTAGAAAATCATAGTGTAAATTCTATTAAATTTGAATTTAGTAGTTTTCATAATGGAAACATTTGAGGTTTTTGAGGTCTATAGCTGAAATATATCAAGTTTTGTCAAGTCCTTAACCACTTATTTTGTTGGAAAATGTTGGACGTTCTTAATATAGAAATAGCGAAATGTTGAAATAAGGATACTACAAAATACTACAATAAAGCCGTATATGAATTTTTAACACGGTATGAGGTACCGCCCACCGTGTGGGGTACCTTATCAGTTATGCCAAATAGTTAAGCTCAAAAATGAGCGCTACTGTAAGCCAAAATGTTGGCAAATGTTGGCGCGTGGGTTAGTCTACCTCGGTATCGTCAGGTAGGCTTTTTATTTTGTCTAAAATTGCTTCCAAATCATCATAACTAATTCTTTCCGCTTCCTCCATAAAAGTTAGAACGGTTTGAGGTGATACAGCTGTTTCATCAAAGACTAATTTATCATAGATTTTTTCTATAATCTCATTATCTGATTTTCTTATTTTAGAATACAAGTCAAGCGTTTCAACCTCGCCTTTTATTGTATCAAGCGTGAAAAGTGCTATTTTTTGATAGTGTTGATATTTGCCATTAGAAAATTCTTCCCATTCTTGGGTTATTCTAATCGCCAATTCTAGCATAGTTATCTTTGAAAGGTTAAAAAGTGAAATTTTATCATTATCAATCATATCAAGAATATCTAACATTTCTTTGTCATTGCTAACAGGGAAATCTCTCTTATCAGTTCCTTTTGTTAAATATTCAATAGAAACATGAAACAGGTCAGCTATTTCTTGCAATAATCCAAATTGTGGGTTCCTCTTTCCTGTTTCGTACTGACTTAACGTGTTATCTCTAATACCTAAAATCTCCCCAAGTTGCTTTAAGGTCAAACCTTTTTCTTTGCGCAATTCTGCTATTCTGTTCTCCATGTAATCTACTCGCTTTCTTTTTTCTTTAAAATGATTATATCCCAAAAAAGTAAAAAAACCAATATTTTTTCACAAAATGTGAATTTATCTATTGACATTCACAAAATGAGAGTGTAATATATTACTCACAGTTTGTGAATGAGAGGAGGTAAAAAAATGCTTATTACTTTAGAGCAAGCTAGAGCAATTCGCAGAAAACAGGCAGATAAGCAATTGACGACAAAACAAGCTAGTTTTGAAATTGGTGTAGTGCCTAAAACTTACCGTAAGTTGTGTAATGGCGGAGAAGTTAAACCAGTTGTATATCAAAAAGCTATGCAATGGTTAGCAAAAGACTACTAACAAAAAGGCAGGCGAACCATGAAAAGGAACCACAGCAAAATATTGCTAGACCTCACGCGCAACGGTGTGCCAATGTATGAAATAGCCGAACAAATCGGCGTACATTTTACAACTGTTTATGAATGGCGGAGAGGTAACCACAAGCCCAATGAACAGAACAGGGCAAAACTAAACCACTTTTATAAAGAATATGAGGAGCAAAACAAAATGAACACACAAAAAGAAGTAATGCAAATTGTAACAACTAATTATTTTAACGGTCATCAGTTAAATATCTATGGAAGTGAACAAGAGCCACACTTTTTAGCTCGTGATATTGCTGAAATGATTGATTATCAAAAGACAGCACAAGGGAAATATAACACAGCCAAAATGCTGGCTATGGTTGACGATGACGAAAAAATAAAGGGTATCCCTAATAGTCATACCCTAATCAATAACGGGACTACAGCTTGGTTCTTAACCGAGCAAGGTTTATATGAAGTACTATTCCAGTCACGCAAACCAAAAGCCAAGGAATTTAAAAAATGGGTTAAACAAGTCTTAAAGGAAATCCGTTTAAATGGCTATTACATGCAAGGTGAACTAATTCAACCGCAACCACAACAGCCAACTGATGACTTTGCTTATCTCAAAAGTAAGCTACTAGACTTATATAACAATGCTACTACAGACGAAGAGTTATTTGAGGGCTTACACCGCATTAATAACGTGATGATTGTTTTACATAATCCAATGGTGAAAATAACGCCGAAAGATTAAGCGCGTGACAATAAAAAAATGAGGTCATTAGAAATGACCCCACAAAAAAATGGGTCTGGTAACCACTCCAAACCCACAAAATGAAACACAAATAACCATTTTAAATAAATAGGCAGGCAAGCCATTATTAAAAAGGTTTTATGTGTCTATTATAGCAGATTTACAATATTTTGACTAGACAAAGAAAGGAAAATAAAAACTATGACACAAGAAATTTATTTAACAGCAGAGCAATTGAAAGACTTTGGGGACATTTTAACAGAAATCATGAATAGATTAGAAATGACTAACAATGCTATTGACGGATTGGAATTCGCCCAAAGTAACGACCAAGTGAGATTTGACTTTTTAGCTAAGAAGTTCCTGTCAACTACTTACGAGCAAAACCAACAAATCTACAAGTTACTAGATATAATCTCGTTTAAATTATCAGAATGTGACAACGAAAAGGAGCTTAAAGCATGATTTATCAAGAAATTAATTTACCAATATGGGCACAGTTGCTTATTATGGCTATTCTTATCCTAATCGGCATTGAAATAGCTAAAATCAAACCTGTAGAAGCCCCAGAAGAAGAAGTTAAAACCGTGTTAAAGAGCGATATGGGGCATATATTCAATCACAAGGGCATTATTATAACTAAGGAGACATGACATGAAATTATATCACTATTCACCATTTACCAACCTAGCTAGTATTAAAGAAAATGGATTACGTGTTGGTGCTGATAATGTTGTTTATCTTGCTGAAAGTCCTATATTAGCAAGAGCATTTGCCTATATTTACGGTTTAAAGGATTATGCATTATTTGAGGTATCTGTAACGCCAGAGGAAATCGAAGAAAGCACAGACCATAACGAGGACTATTTTAAGAAGCTGACAGGGGAGTTAAGTGCTGAATGTTATTCATGTAAGCATAATATACCAGCCGATAGAGTAACTTTTGTAGGTTGCTATTCGTTTTCAGATTAGGAGACAGACCATGACAGATAAAGAATTAAATAAAATAGTTGACCTTATCAATGAACGTGTAACGTTTTCCGAATTAGAAGAATTCAAACACTTGGAACAGCGAGAAGATAGGGAAGCATGGGTTAAAAATCAGATTGCTAAGCTAGATAAAGGAGAAATATTACCATGACATTATCGAAGAAAGAAAAAGAGCTTCTAAACGGTCTGAATTTGTCTGTACGTGGGGCGCGTGAGATTATTAGTAGGTTTGCTTCTGAATATAAATTGTCAGTAGGCGGATTGAGAAATAAAGACCTTAACGGTATATTTATCGCAGAGACAAAAGAAGAACTGATGAAAATCTTAAACCCTCTTATCAATCAAGTAAACGAGGAACAGAAACGCATTACAGCGCTAGCCAATTCAGACCCTGAAAAGTCTAGGGAGCTTGTTAAGCAGTTATTGGAAGAGGTGTAACTATGTTTAGTTTGAGTAGAGAGAGTGAGAACGATTTAAAAACAGGAATGTTGAAAATTGTTGAAAACTTCTTATTAGCCCCTGAAATGCCCTGTATGACGTTTTAAGTGATTGAGGTATAATTATATTATCCGAGTGTTTAAATTAACCCCCGCCCTTATCTCGTGCCAAGGAGAGCCACCACAAGGTGTTCGCTTGTATCGCAGACTAATTTTTCAGATTTTCAAGGGGTGTCATGACTTGCATTGAGTTTTGTTGCTATGCTATTTGTTAGGTAGCTAACAAATAAAATTCACTCAGTTTTTAGGTATCAAAAAAGACCATGGATAAACCACAGTCATTTGCATTTGGAAACTCAATGTAGAAAAAGCCCTGCCACACAAGCCCTCAAAATATGTTAACGTTACTATATCATAACATTTTCTATATTTTATTTTGGCTTTGTGCCAATACATATATTATATCACAGGAGACAGAATATGGAAATTAAAGAAAGACTAGCAAACATACAATATAAGCGTTTGTATATTGAGAGTTTAAAAGCAACCTTGGAGCATGATAGGGAGTTGGTTAAGCTATCGCCTGAACGTTTAGCAGGTATTGAGACAGAGGATTTGAAACAGATTGAGCAAGCAGAAGCAGACTTACAAGCTGACATAGATTTAATCAATAGCCTAGATGATGAGCTACAGCGTAATATACTGACTGAACGCTATGTAAATAATCTCAAATGGGACGACATAGCAGATAAGCTATTTTATCCAAGACAAACACTATTCAGACATCATAACAAAGCCTTGGATAATCTCACGCGCCACAATCAATTTTAAGCTCCACAGAGTGCTTCTAGAATAGCCTACAGCAACCTCAAATACTTTCCGAGGGTAATTATACCAGCCCAATGTTTGTGTTTGATTTAGCGCCTGTAGAACGTGTCTAGGAGCAAAAGAAAAGCCACCCCAAAATGGAGTAGCTTTCAAACTAAAGTGGTATTAATGCAATGTACTAAGTATGTTTATATTATACCAAACCAAAAACAAGAAAGCTACCTCGTAAGGTAGCCATCAGAAAGTGTCATACATGAACAAATTTAATAATCAGTATTAAAAAAGCATTATCAGGAAAGAGATTATCAAGAACAATTATATTATACCATAACTAAGCTCCCCCCGTAGCAAAAAAACACGTATCTTTTTTAAAAATTACAGACCGGTGGGCAATCGTCTACCGAAACAGCGCAGGTATTTTTTCACGTTAGGGGGGTGGGCATAAAAAAAGCACCTTTTCGGGTGCTAGTCCTTGCCTGCTGAACTCGTAAAATTTACTCCCCTTTTTGTGGACTTTTGATAAAAATAAGTAAAAATGTAAGGAGATAGGTTTTTCCAGAAATCCTATAATATCAACGTTTAAAGGGTTCTATGCTAGTATATGGTTAGCTAAAGTCCAGTACGAAGTATTTTTTCTTACCGCGACGGATAACTGTTAGTTCGTTATCGATTTTATCGTCGTCAGAAAGTGTGTAGTCTAAATCTTGGATACGTTCACCATTGATGTAGATGGCACCATTTTGAACGTCTTCACGTGCTTGACGTTTTGATGGTGAGATTTTTGCAGCTACAAGAATTTCAACGATATTGCGGTTATTGTCTGCTTGAACAGCGTAGTTAGGAACATTGTTTAGACCTTGTTTCAATTCTTTTGCTGAAAGGCTTTTGATGTTTCCGGCGAAGAGTTGTTCAGTGATTTTAAGGGCTTGTTTGTAAGCTGCTTCGCCGTGAACAAGTGTGACAACTTCGCGTGCTAAGATTTTTTGTGCTAAGCGTTCGTGACGAGCTGCGTTGAATTCTTCTTCTATTTCAGCAATTTCTTCTAGTGAAAGGAATGTGAAGATTTTCAAGAAGCGAACAGCGTCGTCATCCATAACGTTGAGCCAGAATTGGTACATTTCGTATGGAGATGTTTTTTCAGCGTCAAGCCAAACAGCATTTCCTTCAGATTTACCGAATTTTTTACCTGTTGAATCAGTGATGAGTGGTACGGTCATGACATGACCTGTTTTATCAGCTTTGCGGCGTAGCAACTCTGTACCAGCAGTCATATTTCCCCATTGGTCTGAACCACCGATTTGCAAGGTAACGTTGTATTTGTCATTTAATTCATAGAAATCGTAACCTTGCATGATTTGGTAGGCGAATTCAGTGTATGAGATACCAGTTTCGATACGTTTTTTAACGGATTCTTTACTCATCATAGCATTGACAGTAAAGTATTTTCCGACATCACGTAGGAAGTCAATGAAACTGACATTGCCAAACCAATCATAGTTGTTTACCATAACGGCTTTGTTGTCACCATTTTCGAAATCAAGGAAACGTGATAATTGATTTTGAATCTTAGTTACCCAGCCGTCAACAGTTTCTTTAGTTTGAAGACTGCGTTCAGCATCTTTGAATGATGGGTCGCCGATAAGTCCGGTAGCTCCTCCAACAAGAGCATATGGTTTATGCCCTGCTAATTGCAGGCGGCGTGATGTTAAAATAGCAACGAGGTGACCAAGGTGTAAGCTATCAGCTGTAGGATCATAACCAGTATAATAGGATACTTGCCCTTCTGTTAATGCTTTGACAAGGGCTTCTTCATCAGTAGTTTGAAAAACTAAGCCACGTTCTTTGAGTTCTTCGAATATGTTCACGAGCTTTCTCCTTACTTAAAATTTTGAGGTTAATAGTAATTTCTAGCTAAGTTAACTCTACCTCAATGATATATTGTAGTTTACAGGCTATTATATCAAAAAGCGGTACTTCTATGCAAGCTTTATCAAAGTTTGGTATAATATTAATGAGGTATTAGAATGTTTAAGAGAAACAAGGAAAAGAAAAAAACAAATCACCAGAAACTTAGTGTTATAGATTTGGGTTCGGTTGCTTTAAGAACAGTGAAATTATTAACCGACTTTTTTTATATTATTATTATCCTGTTTGGGATGTTAGGGGCGGGTACTGCTTTTGGTTATCTTGCGAGTCAGATTGATTCTGTCAAAGTTCCTAGCAAGGAAAGTCTGGTTAGTCAGGTAACATCTTTGACTAGGATTTCAGAGATGTCGTATTCTGATGGTAGTTCGATTGCAAGTATTGATACTGATTTGTTGCGAACACCTGTTGAAAGCGACGAGATTTCAGACAATGTTAAAAAAGCCATTATTGCGACTGAGGATGAAAATTTTGAGAGCCATGATGGTGTTGTTCCAAAAGCTGTTTTTCGTGCAACCTTGGCTTCAGTGCTTGGTTTGGGTGAGACAAGTGGTGGATCAACTCTTACGCAACAGTTGATTAAACAACAAATTTTGGGAGACGATCCAACCTTTAGACGTAAATCACGCGAAATTATCTACGCATTAGCGCTGGAACGTTATTTGAGTAAGGATGAGATTTTGACTGATTATCTTAATGTCTCTCCATTCGGACGTAATAATAAAGGTGAAAATATTGCTGGGATTGAGGAAGCAGCGCAAGGTATTTTTGGCGTTTCAGCCAGTGATTTGACAATTCCACAAGCGGCATTTTTGGCTGGTTTGCCACAAAGTCCGATTGTCTATTCCCCATACACAGCTACAGGGCAGTTGAAAGACGAGGAGGATATGGCTTATGGTTTGTCTCGTCAGCAAGATGTCCTTTACAATATATATCGCGCAGGCTATTTGACTAAAGCTGAATATGAGGAATATAAGGCTTATGATGTTAGTCGGGATTTCATTCAACCTGAATCGACGACAACGAGTGAACATGATTTTCTTTATTATGCTGTTTTAGAAGAAGCTCAGGATATCATGTATGATTATTTGGTTGAGCAAAATGGTGTTTCTGAACAAGAACTAAAAAATGATTCAACGAAGGAATCTTACCAAAAATTGGCTTTAGAAGCGTTGCAACAGGGGGGGTATACCGTTAAAACAACGATTGATAAAGATGTTTATAATACCATGCAGAATGCTGTGGCACAGTATGGTAGCACGCTTGACCAAGGAAGCTCTCAAACAGTTGAGGTTGGTAATGTCTTGATGGATAATTCTACTGGAGCTATTCTAGGCTTTATTGGTGGACGGGATTATTCAACTAACCAGAACAACCATGCGTTTGATACTGCGAGGTCGCCAGGGTCAAGTATTAAGCCGATTATCGCATATGGGATTGCTATTGACCAAGGGCTTTTAGGTAGTGCTAGTATGTTATCTAACTATCCGACAACTTTCTCTAGTGGTCAGTCAATCATGCACGGTAGTGAAGAAGGAACGGCAATGGTTACTCTCCAAGAAGCTTTGAATACGTCATGGAATATTCCAGCTTATTGGACGTATCAAATGTTGCTCAATGATGACGTTGATGTTGAATCTTACATGAAGAAAATGGGATATGATATTGATGATTATTCTATTGAAAGCTTGCCTTTAGGTGGAGGAATTGAGACAACAGTTCTTCAACAAGTTAATGCTTACCAAATGATTTCAAATGGTGGTGTTTACTTGAAAGGTTACATGGTTGACAGTATCACAGATAGTCAAGGCAATGTTATTTATCAACATAAAGCTAATCCTGTACGTGTCTTTTCTGAAGCAACGGCTAGCATTTTAAATCAGTTATTAAAAGAAGTTATCACTGGTGGTGGTACGACAAAATTTTATGCAGATTTGAAGAGTTTAAATGCGACAGCCGCTAGTGCGGATTGGACAGGTAAAACCGGTACAACTGACAATTATACAGACGTGTGGCTTGTGCTATCAACACCGAAAGTAACGCTTGGTGGTTGGGCAGGTAATGACGACAATACTTCCTTACCTGATGCAGCAGGATATTCTTATAATGCGCAGTACATGGCTTATTTGGTTAATGCCATCTATAACGCTGATTCAAGTGTCTTAGGTGTTGGTAAGAAATATAGTTTGTCTTCAAATGTTATCAAATCAACTGTTCTTAAAGCAACAGGTTTACAGCCTGGTACGGTGACGGTCAATGGTCGTTCGCTTACTGTGAGTGGTGAAACAACGACAAGTTATTGGGCTAAGAATGGTGCAGGTACAATGACTTATAAATTTGCTATTGGTGGGACAGATAGTGATTATACAAAAGCTTGGGAAAGTTTGTTGAGTAATTCATCTATCACAACAAGTAGCAGCAACTAATATACTTGCAAAAATTAAAAAAATAAGGTATAATGTTAACAACTATTTGTCGTCTGCTTTAGTTGAAATATTGTCCAACTAAGGTTTACAGCAGTTAAATCACACTTTTACTGGTCAGATTTAGCTGCTCTTTTTGTGCCTAATTTTAGAAAAAATAGGAGTTGTAACCTATATTTAAAGATTCTAAAAATTCACATCAACGACACACTTGGCAGGGTGTTTTAATGAGCAACCTAACTATAAAGGTCAAAATGAAAAATAATGATGATTCTCGTCAAAATGAAGGGAATCGGGTTATGTGACATTTATTGACCTCTGTATTTTAATGAAGGAGTAAAAAACTTGGCAGGACATGAAGTTCAGTACGGAAAACACCGTACACGTCGTAGCTTTTCAAGAATCAAGGAAGTTCTTGATTTACCTAACTTGATTGAAATTCAAACGGATTCTTTTAAAGACTTCTTGGATAATGGATTGAGAGAAGTTTTTGAAGATGTACTTCCGATTACAAACTTTACGGATACTATGGAGCTTGAATTTGTTGGTTACGAATTAAAAGAGCCTAAATATACGCTTGAAGAAGCTCGTATCCACGATGCATCTTATTCAGCACCTATTTTTGTAACCTTCCGTTTGATTAATAAAGAAACAGGAGAAATCAAAACTCAAGAAGTTTTCTTCGGTGATTTCCCAATCATGACTGAAATGGGTACATTCATCATCAACGGTGGTGAACGTATTATCGTTTCTCAGTTAGTTCGTTCTCCTGGTGTTTATTTCAACGATAAAGTTGATAAAAACGGTAAAGTTGGTTACGGTTCAACTGTAATTCCTAACCGTGGAGCTTGGCTTGAATTAGAAACAGATTCAAAAGACATTGCTTACACACGTATTGACCGTACACGTAAAATTCCATTTACAACACTTGTACGTGCACTTGGTTTCTCAGGTGATGATGAAATCGTGGATATCTTCGGTGACAGCGAGCTTGTTCGTAATACTATTGAAAAAGATATTCATAAAAATCCAGCAGATTCACGTACTGACGAAGCGCTTAAAGAAATTTACGAACGCCTTCGTCCAGGTGAACCAAAAACAGCCGATAGCTCACGTAGTTTGCTTGTAGCTCGTTTCTTTGACCCACGTCGTTATGACTTGGCAGCTGTTGGACGTTACAAAATCAATAAAAAACTTAACGTCAAGACTCGTCTCTTGAACCAAACTATAGCTGAAAACTTGGTTGATACTGAAACTGGTGAAATTCTTGTTGAAGCTGGTACAGTAATGACACGTGACGTGATTGATTCAATTGCTGAACAATTAGATGGTGACCTTAACAAATTTGTTTACACACCAAATGATTACGCTGTTGTCACTGAACCTGTCGTTCTTCAAAAATTCAAAGTTGTGTCACCGGTTGATCCAGACCGCGTTGTTACAATCGTAGGTAATGCAAATCCTGATGATAAAGCGCGTGCACTTACACCAGCAGACATCTTGGCTGAAATGTCATACTTCCTTAATCTTGCTGAAGGTCTTGGTAAAGTTGACGATATCGACCACCTTGGTAACCGTCGTATTCGTGCCGTTGGTGAATTGCTTGCTAACCAATTCCGTATTGGTCTTGCTCGTATGGAACGTAATGTTCGTGAACGTATGTCAGTTCAAGACAATGAAGTGTTGACACCACAACAAATCATCAACATTCGTCCTGTAACTGCGGCTGTTAAAGAATTCTTCGGTTCTTCTCAATTGTCACAGTTCATGGACCAACACAACCCACTTTCTGAATTGTCTCACAAACGTCGTTTGTCAGCCTTAGGACCTGGTGGTTTGACTCGTGACCGTGCTGGTTATGAAGTTCGTGACGTGCACTACACTCACTATGGTCGTATGTGTCCGATTGAAACTCCTGAAGGACCTAACATCGGTTTGATTAATAACTTGTCAACATACGGACATCTTAATAAATATGGTTTCATCCAAACACCATATCGTAAAGTTGACCGTACTACTGGTGTGGTTACAAACGAAATTGTTTGGTTGACTGCCGATGAAGAAGATGAATACACGGTAGCGCAAGCTAACTCGAAACTTAACGAAGATGGAACATTCGCTGAAGAAATTGTTATGGGACGTCATCAAGGTAATAACCAAGAATTCCCATCAAACATCGTTGACTTCGTGGATGTTTCTCCTAAACAAGTAGTTGCCGTTGCGACAGCATGTATTCCTTTCCTTGAAAATGATGATTCAAACCGTGCCCTTATGGGTGCCAACATGCAACGTCAAGCGGTGCCATTGATTGACCCACATGCACCATATGTTGGTACTGGTATGGAATATCAAGCAGCTCACGATTCTGGTGCCGCTGTTATCGCTAAACATGATGGACGCGTAGTCTTCTCAGACGCTGAAAAAGTTGAAGTTCGTCGTGAAGATGGTTCACTTGATGTTTACCACATTACTAAATTCCGTCGTTCAAACTCAGGTACAGCATACAACCAACGTACACTTGTTAAAGTTGGTGATATTGTTGAAAAAGGTGACTTCATTGCTGACGGACCTTCTATGGAAAAAGGTGAAATGGCACTTGGTCAAAACCCAATCGTTGCCTACATGACATGGGATGGTTACAACTATGAAGATGCCGTTATCATGAGCGAACGTCTTGTTAAAGAAGATGTTTACACATCAGTTCACTTGGAAGAATTTGAATCAGAAACACGTGATACTAAGTTAGGCCCTGAAGAAATCACTCGCGAAATTCCAAACGTTGGTGAAGAAGCTCTTAAAGACCTTGACGAAATGGGTATTATCCGTATTGGTGCTGAAGTTAAAGAAGGTGATATCCTTGTAGGTAAAGTAACACCTAAAGGTGAAAAAGACCTTTCTGCTGAAGAACGCCTTCTTCACGCAATCTTCGGTGATAAATCTCGTGAAGTACGTGATACATCACTTCGTGTACCACACGGTGGAGACGGTGTTGTTCGTGACGTTAAAATCTTCACACGTGCTAACGGTGATGAATTGCAATCAGGTGTCAACATGCTCGTTCGTGTTTACATTGCACAAAAACGTAAAATCAAAGTCGGAGATAAAATGGCCGGTCGTCACGGAAACAAAGGGGTTGTTTCTCGTATCGTTCCTGTTGAAGACATGCCATATCTTCCAGACGGAACTCCAGTTGATATCATGTTGAACCCTCTTGGGGTGCCATCTCGTATGAATATCGGACAAGTTATGGAACTTCACCTTGGTATGGCAGCTCGTAACCTCGGTATTCACATTGCAACTCCAGTCTTTGACGGGGCAACTTCAGAAGACCTTTGGGATACTGTTCGTGAAGCTGGTATGGATAGCGACGCTAAGACAGTTCTTTATGACGGTCGTACAGGTGAACCATTTGATAATCGTGTCTCTGTTGGTATCATGTACATGATCAAACTTCACCACATGGTTGATGATAAACTTCACGCTCGTTCAGTTGGTCCTTACTCACTTGTTACACAACAACCTCTTGGTGGTAAAGCACAATTTGGTGGACAACGTTTCGGTGAAATGGAAGTTTGGGCTTTGGAAGCTTATGGTGCATCAAATGTCCTTCAAGAAATCTTGACATACAAGTCAGATGATGTGACTGGACGTCTTAAAGCTTATGAAGCTATCACTAAAGGTAAACCAATTCCAAAACCAGGTGTACCAGAATCATTCCGAGTGCTTGTTAAAGAATTGCAATCACTTGGTCTTGATATGCGTGTGCTTGATGAAGATGATAACGAAGTAGAACTTCGTGATCTTGATGAAGGTGAAGACGACGACGTTATGCACGTTGATGACCTTGAAAAAGCTCGTCAAAAGCAAGAAACTGAATCTGCTGAAAAAGTAGAAGTTTCTGCTGAAGAAAATAAATAATAGGAAATAACAATTTAGACATGGAAAGTGCAAGCCAACCTTGCCTTTCCTAGTCAGATTGTTTGAATGAGTCCTATAACGATAAATGATGTCTTGCAGACAAAAGTTTATAAGTCGTGACAAGTTAGAAAGTAGCTCTGCTATTTTCAAAAGAACAATAAAGAAAGGTAAAACTAGTGGTTGACGTAAATCGTTTTAAAAGTATGCAAATCACATTAGCCTCACCAAGTAAGGTCCGTTCATGGTCTTATGGTGAAGTTAAAAAACCTGAAACAATCAACTATCGTACGCTCAAACCAGAACGTGAAGGTCTTTTTGATGAAGTAATCTTTGGACCAACAAAAGACTGGGAATGTGCTTGTGGTAAATATAAACGTATTCGTTATAAAGGAATTGTTTGTGACCGCTGTGGTGTTGAAGTAACACGTGCTAAAGTTCGTCGTGAACGCATGGGACACATTGAATTGAAAGCTCCAGTATCACACATCTGGTACTTCAAAGGTATTCCATCACGCATGGGACTTACTCTTGATATGAGTCCACGTGCTCTTGAAGAAGTTATTTACTTCGCTGCTTATGTAGTTATCGATCCAAAAGATACTCCGCTTGAACCAAAATCACTTTTGACTGAGCGTGAATATCGTGAAAAATTACAAGAATACGGACAAGGATCATTTGTTGCAAAAATGGGTGCGGAAGCTATCCAAGATCTTCTTAAACGCGTTGATTTGAAATCTGAAATCGCTGAGCTTAAGGAAGAATTGAAAACAGCAACAGGGCAAAAACGTATCAAAGCTGTCCGTCGTTTAGATGTGCTTGATGCCTTCTACAAATCTGGTAACAAACCGGAATGGATGGTACTTAACATCTTGCCAGTTATTCCACCCGATCTTCGTCCAATGGTTCAATTGGATGGTGGACGTTTCGCTGCATCTGACTTGAACGACCTTTACCGTCGTGTTATCAACCGTAACAACCGTTTGGCTCGTTTGCTTGAATTGAATGCCCCTGGTATCATCGTGCAAAACGAAAAACGTATGTTGCAAGAAGCTGTCGATGCTCTTATCGATAACGGTCGTCGTGGTCGTCCAATCACAGGTCCTGGTAGCCGTCCTCTTAAATCTTTGAGCCACATGCTTAAAGGTAAACAAGGTCGTTTCCGTCAAAACTTGCTTGGTAAACGTGTTGACTTCTCTGGACGTTCAGTTATCGCCGTAGGTCCAACACTTAAAATGTATCAATGTGGTGTGCCACGTGAAATGGCTATCGAATTGTTCAAACCATTTGTAATGCGTGAAATTGTTGCTCGTGATTACGCTGGTAACGTTAAAGCTGCTAAACGTATGGTTGAACGTGGAGATGAACGTATTTGGGATATTCTTGAAGAAGTTATCAAAGAACACCCAGTACTTCTTAACCGCGCACCTACTCTTCACCGTTTGGGTATCCAAGCCTTTGAACCAGTCCTTATCGATGGTAAAGCACTTCGTCTTCACCCACTTGTTTGTGAAGCCTACAATGCCGACTTCGATGGTGACCAAATGGCCATCCACGTACCACTTTCTGAAGAAGCTCAAGCAGAAGCACGTCTTCTTATGCTTGCCGCAGAACACATCCTTAACCCTAAAGATGGTAAACCAGTCGTAACACCATCTCAAGATATGGTTCTTGGTAACTACTACCTAACTATGGAAGAACCAGGTCGTGAAGGTGAAGGAATGATCTTCAAAGACCGCGATGAAGCAGTTATGGCATACCGTAATGGTTATGTTCACTTACACACACGTGTTGGTATCACAGTTGATAGCATGCCAAACAAACCATGGACTGATGAACAAAAACACAAAATCATGGTTACAACTGTTGGTAAAATCCTCTTTAACGACATCATGCCTGATGATCTACCTTACCTTCAAGAACCAAACAATGCTAACTTGACTGAAAAAACTCCAGATAAATACTTCTTGGCACCTGGTCAAGATATCCGCACTGTTATCGACAGCTTGGATATCAACGTTCCATTCAAGAAGAAAAATCTTGGTAACATTATCGCGGAAATCTTTAAACGTTTCCGTACAACAGAAACATCAGCCTTCCTTGACCGCTTGAAAGACCTTGGTTACTACCATTCAACTCTTGCTGGTTTGACAGTGGGTATCGCCGATATCCCAGTTATCGATAACAAACAAGAAATTATCGATGCAGCCCACACGAAAGTTGAACAAATTAACAAAGCCTTCCGTCGTGGTTTGATGACTGATGATGATCGTTATGTTGCTGTTACAACAACATGGCGTGAAGCTAAAGAAGAACTTGAACAACGTCTGATTGAAACACAAGATCCTAAGAACCCTATCGTTATGATGATGGACTCAGGAGCTCGTGGTAACATCTCTAACTTCTCACAACTTGCCGGTATGCGTGGTTTGATGGCTGCTCCGAATGGACGTATCATGGAATTGCCTATCTTGTCTAACTTCCGTGAAGGTTTGTCTGTCTTGGAAATGTTCTTCTCAACTCACGGTGCTCGTAAAGGTATGACTGATACAGCCCTTAAGACTGCTGACTCTGGTTACCTTACTCGTCGTTTGGTTGACGTTGCCCAAGATGTTATCATTCGTGAAGACGATTGTGGAACTGACCGTGGTCTTGTCATCCGAGCTATCACTGATGGTAAAGAAGTTACAGAAACTCTTGAAGAACGTCTTGTTGGTCGTTACACTAAGAAATCTGTTAAACACCCTGAAACTGGCGAAGTTATCGTTGGTCCAGACGTATTGATTACTGAAGATATGGCAGCTGAAATTGTTAAAGCTGGTGTAGAAGAAGTAACAATCCGTTCAGTATTTACATGTAACACTCGTCATGGTGTATGTCGTCACTGTTATGGTGTCAACCTTGCTACAGGTGATGCGGTTGAAGTTGGTGAAGCAGTTGGTACAATTGCCGCTCAATCTATCGGTGAACCTGGTACACAGCTTACAATGCGTACCTTCCACACGGGTGGTGTTGCGTCAAATACCGATATCACACAAGGTCTTCCTCGTATCCAAGAAATCTTTGAAGCTCGTAACCCTAAAGGTGAAGCAGTTATCACTGAAGTTAAAGGTACTGTTGTTGACATCGAAGAAGATGCTTCTACACGTACTAAGAAAGTTTACGTTCAAGGTAAAACTGGTATGGGTGAATACGTGGTACCATTCACAGCTCGTATGAAAGTAGCTATTGGTGATGAAGTTCACCGTGGTGCTTCACTTACTGAAGGTTCTATCCAACCTAAACGTCTCCTTGAAGTTCGTGATACATTATCAGTTGAAACTTACCTTCTTGCCGAAGTACAAAAAGTATACCGTAGCCAAGGGGTAGAAATCGGTGATAAACACGTCGAAGTAATGGTTCGTCAAATGCTTCGTAAAGTTCGTATCATGGATCCAGGTGATACAGATCTTCTTCCAGGTACACTTATGGATATCGCAGACTTCACAGATGCTAACAAAGATGTTGTTATCTCTGGTGGTATTCCTGCAACTGCACGTCCAGTACTTATGGGTATTACTAAAGCTTCGCTTGAAACTAATTCATTCTTGTCAGCTGCATCATTCCAAGAAACAACTCGTGTTCTTACAGATGCTGCTATCCGTGGTAAAAAAGATCACCTTCTTGGTCTTAAAGAAAATGTTATCATCGGTAAAATTATTCCAGCTGGTACAGGTATGGCACGTTACCGTAACCTTGAACCACAAGCTGTTAATGAACTTGAAACAAGTGAAGAAGCTGAAATAGTTGAAGCAACTGCAACAACAGAAGCAGAATAATCTGATTTCACATTTTAGTTTAATAAATGAAAAAGGCCTGAGTTTATCTCAGGCCTTTTTGTTAAGCTTTTTTAGATGATAATGGTTATAAATAAGCAAATATATTTTAAATTAGCTTTAATTCTTATATAATAAAGAGCATAAGGAAGTGAAAAAATGTATCAAGTAATCAAAATGTTTGGGGACTGGGAACCTTGGTGGTTTTTGGATGATTGGCAGGATGATATCATCGAAGAACAAACTTTTGAATACTTTGAAGAAGCTGTGTCATTTTACAAATCAGAATGGCAATCGTTAAGAATGAATCTGCCGATCTGTAAGTGTCATGATAATTTTCAAGCTGCTTTCTGGGATCAAACCGAGAAACGTTGGTGTGAAAATTGTGGTGATTATTTGCAGCAATATCATTCTCTTTTAATCTTAAAGGATGGGCAAGAATTGACGAAAGAGTATTTTGCTTATCATTTTAATGTTCGAGATGACGAACCAAGCCCCAGACCTCAAAATTGCAAATTTAAACCTTAATCATGGAAGTTTTCCATGGTTTTTTTCTTTTTTTGAGATTTTTTTACGAATATAAAAGTGAGGAGGTCAACATGATTCAGGAAAAAGCAAAGCAGCTGATTAAGGATGCTGTTGAAAAGAATGTGCAAGATATTTACATTGTTCCTAAGAAGGAGCACTATGAAATTTATCAACGTGTTGGAGATGAACGTCAGTTTATCCAAGAAGTTGCTAGTGATGAAATGACAAGCGTGATTAGTCACTTTAAATTTGTTGCGGGAATGAATGTTGGTGAGAAACGTCGTAGTCAGCTAGGGTCTTGTGATTATGAATTTGCTGAGGGTGAAGAGATTTCACTGCGTTTATCCACTGTTGGTGATTATCGCGGGCGTGAGAGCCTGGTCATCAGACTTCTTTATTCAGGTCGTCATGATTTGCAATATTGGTTCGATGGGATGAAGAATATTTTAGAGGCGATTGATAGTCGAGGCCTTTATCTTTTTTCCGGGCCGGTAGGGAGTGGAAAGACTACTCTCATGTATCAATTGGTTCGTGAAAAGTTCCCCGATAAGCAGGTCATTACGATAGAAGACCCTGTTGAGATTAAGCAGGATAATATGTTGCAGCTGCAGCTTAATGATGAAATTGGCATGACTTATGATAATCTCATTAAACTCTCGCTTCGCCATAGACCTGATATTTTAATTATTGGAGAGATTCGTGATAGTGAGACAGCGCGTGCGGTTATTAGAGCTAGTCTAACAGGTGTGCTCGTCTTTTCAACTATTCATGCGAAAAGTATCCCAGGTGTTTATGCCAGATTATTGGAGTTGGGAGTTAGTAGACAAGAGCTCGAAAATAGTTTACGAGCGATTATTTATCAACGATTAATTGGCGGTGGAGGTATTGTGGATTTTGCCAAAGGAGATTTTGAACACTATCCCCCAACAAGGTGGAATGAGCAAATTAAAAGCCTTGCTAGGGACGGACATATTGGCCTTGAGGAAGCAAAAATCGAAAAAATTGCCCTTTAAAAAACAGCAGAAGGTGATTCAATTATTTAACAATCTCTTTAACAGCGGCTTTAATTTAACAGAAATTGTTTCTTTTTTGAGACGAAGTCAGTTGTTGGCGGAAGTTTATGTGGACAGTATGCAAGAGTCATTGTTAAGTGGGGCAAGTTTGGCAGATATGATGGCTAAGCTGGGCTTTTCAGATACAATTGTCACCCAGATTGCTCTTGCGGATGTTCATGGGAATTGTCAGCAGAGTTTGTTAAAAATTGATGGTTACTTGGCTAGTATGTCAGTTGTTCGAAAGAAATTGATTGAAGTGGCGACTTATCCTTTGATTTTGCTTAGCTTTTTAATTCTGATTATGTTGGGCTTGAAAAATTATTTGCTGCCGCAGTTGGAAAATCAAAATTTTGCAACTCAGATTATCAGCCATTTTCCTATGATTTTTTTGGGTGGCTTTGCTCTTTTAGCTTTAGGAATTCTGCTTGGGGTTCTGTATGCCGAGCACTTATCGCCAATTTATCTGTATAGTCAGTTAAGTCGTTTGCCAATATTTGGTCGGCACGTGCGCCTTTATTTGACGGCTTATTATGCGCGTGAGTGGGGAAATCTTATCGGACAAGGTATCGAACTGATGGAGATTGTAGAGCTTATGCAGCGGCAAAAATCATGTCTCTTTCAGGAAATTGGAAAAGATATGCAGGAAGCTTTGTTGTCTGGTCAGTCTTTTCATCAGAAAGTGCTGGATTACCCTTTCTTTTTGCGTGAACTTAGCTTAATGATTGAATATGGCGAGGTCAAGTCAAAATTAGGTCGTGAGTTAGATATTTATGCCGAAGAGACTTGGCAGAATTTCTTTAGTCAATTGACGCAGGCAACGCAGCTAATTCAGCCTTTGGTCTTTGTCTTTGTTGCTTCAATCATCGTTTTAATTTATGTGGCAATGCTTTTGCCGATGTATCAAAATATGGGAGGAAATTTTTAATGAAAAACATTTGGAAAAAACTACGTAAAAAGTCTGTAGAAGCTTTTACACTTGTGGAAATGAATGATACTAAATTTGTTAAATTTTCCATAAAATTTTGATACTGTCAGCAGTCACTTGAACTTTGTTAATAAGCGCTCTGACAAGCATCTTTTGCTCTTCGTAATCCATTTTAAAAATGTCTTTAGTGTCTAGTTTTTTAAGCATCTTTTGCTTGTTTTTTTGTCGTTCTAAAGCTGGGTCTTTTTCTAGCTTTTCTTTTAAAATATCTATTTTCGATTGTAAAGTATCTGTTTTTGTTTTTAGATCATCAAGCGTAATTAAATTATTAATGTATAAATCATTGAGTCTACTAATCTTATTTGAGAGTGTCTCTATTTCTTTGTTTAAAGCGTCTCTATCAAGTTTTTCTGGTTCGTCATTAAATAGCTCATCTATGCAATTAGAGTCTGTTTGGAGCTTGGAAATAGACTCTAGGACGTATGCTTCTATATCGTCTTTCTCATAAAATCCTGAGTTGCATTTTTCATTGTTGTTGTAGACGGTAGCGCCTTTTGTTTTTCTAGGTGTACGCTGAACACATTGATAGCGTTTAAAACGTGTTCCGTCTTTTCTGATTGTGCCTAATGTTATTTTTAAAGGCGCTTTACAGTAGCCGCATTGTGCAATACCAGAAAGCATGTATTTTGATTGGAACGGTCTATAATTATTGTTGTGCTCATATGCTTTTTGTTGTCTAATTTTAAGCTCGTCTTGGACTTGGTTATATATTTCTTTGGAAATAATAGGCGCGTGGTTTCCTGGGTATACCTGACCTTTGTATTTGTTGTAACCGCAATATACAGGATTATCAAGCATCTGTCTTATAGTGCGGTAACTCCAAGCTGGTGTTTTTGGGTATTTCTCGTTTAAATCATCTCTTAATTTAGTGATTGAACGTCCATTCAAATATGAGCTAAACACTTCTTTTACAATAATAGCTTCCGACTGATTAACGGTCATTTTACCTGTTCCAATATGATAAGTGTAGCCATAAGCGACTTTAGCCCACATCATAGGCTTACCAGACTTAGCACGCCCTAATTTACCTAATTGCATACGCTCTTTAATTTGCTCCCTATCCAATTGAGCAAACACCGATAAAATACCTACCATAGCTTTCCCAAAAGCTGTAGAAGTATCAAAGTTTTCAAGTAGACTGACAAAGTCTATTTTATTTTCTAAAAAAACATCTTCGATTAAGTATAATGTGTCTTTTTGGCTTCGGCTTAGTCGGTCAAGTTTATAGACTAAAACGGTATCAAAGACTTTCCTTTTTGTGTCTTTGATAAGCTTTTGTATAGCTGGTCTCTTGATATTAGAACCAGAAAAACCAGCATCTACATAGACATCATATACACTCCAATCTTTAATCATGCAATATGCTTTTAGCTTGTCTATCTGTTCCTCTATGGAATAGCCTTCTTCGGCTTGGTTAGTGGTTGATACACGTACATAGATAGCTACTTTGTTCATATTTGTACCTCTTTCAATTATCGTTGAAAAATGATAAAATGGGTACAAGAAAAACGCCCATTTAATGGCTTTTTCTTGTATACTTCCTAGCTCACGCTCTCCTCGTCCAAAATTTGAGCGTGGGCTTTTTTTATTTTAATCTTCGTCTTCTAAATGTTTAATAGCGTAGTTGACTTCTGATTTTGTAAAACCTCCGCCATCCTCTTCGCTAAGCAATGATTCTTTGATTTGTTTTTTAGACATACCATAATCTTGAAATTCTTTAGCAGATGCTAAGGCATTCTTTTTCCAACTGATTTTCAGTTTTTTAACAGCATAATCTACCGCTTTTTTCTCAAAGCCACTTTCATCTTGTAACGCTTGATAGAAAGCTTTTTTAGACATGTTTGCGTCTTTCATCAACTCAGCTGTTTCAAGAGCGTTTTTATACTCTTTTGATACGGCGTAAGCTGTATGAGCTTGAGGAAAAACAGTTGTCTCGATAGCAGGACTAGCGACAAACAAGAAAGCTGTAGCAATGATAATAGCAGTTTTCTTCTTCATTGTATTTTCTCCAGCAGCTTTTAACGTGGTTCAGTCTTTTGCACGTAGTTTTTAGTTACTTAACATATGGGTAGTTTTTTCTTTTAGAATAGCGATTTTTTCTTGATAGTCATTAACTTTTGCGAGGTCGCTGTTACCCTCATTTATATAGTAGTTGATTTGATCGTGTACATCTTTAGCAGTAGAAGGTATGTTGAGAGAGTTGAAAAAGTCTACCAACTTTTTACAATGATTTGCGTGAGCTTTATAGTATGTTAGTTCCATTTGATACAATTTTAACTCAAATTGTTCTTTGTCCCATGACGGAAAATCAATATCAAGATTAGTTGGATACTGCTTTACAACATGGATTTCCCATAAAGCTTTGTATTTATCGTAAACTGTTTGACCTTTTTCCGTTAATAGCATTTTTCCTTCTATATCTACTAGAAGACCATTGGATTTAAAATCATTAGTCAATTTCTCAGCATTTAAATTGTAACTATAAAAAAAGTATTTAGGAATAGTTACAGTAGATTTTCGACCATTCTTTGGATTTCCCCACCACACTAACAATAAAAGTTCTCTTAATTTGTAGTTCTCGTTAGTGATAAAACTATCGTCATACTTTGGAAAATTGTGAGGTCTACCGTAAATTTCAAATATATTAGGTCTTGTATCTAATATTTTGAAATATTCTGGGGTGTAGTAGTCAAATTCATCAGAAGATGAAAATGTTATAGAAGTTTTTGGCTGTATACTTGTTCTTTTTTTACCAAATAAAAAGCTAAGCAATCCCATATTTTAATCCTCTCTATAAATATCAACGACTTCTCCGATTGTGCGAATGTCGTCATTTTCTGACAAGTAGATTTCTTCGTATTTATCGTTTAAACTTTGTAAATACCATCGACCATCATAGTCACGTTTTAGTTTTTTAACAAAATTCTTGTTATTGACCTGGAAAATACCAATTTCGTTAGGTTCAATTTGACTAGTTACTTTAATGAACAACAAGTCGTTATCTTTTATCAACGGTTCCATTGAGTCACCCGCAACTTTAGCGATTGTATCGTATTCTTCTGGTACATCATCAGCTCTTAACTTAACTTCCATATAAAGATTATCGTTTTGGAAGACACCACGTCCAGCAGCTACTAAACCTTGAACATAGTCGGTGATGTATTCGTCGTCATCTTCTTTTTTGCTAAAAATAGAAGAAACAGTATTTTCTTGTTCCTGTTCAGCGAGTTGATCGCTAGCAAAGTTTAAAACCTTTTCTTGTCTTGTTTGATCAAGTTTCTTATAAATAGAAACAATCTCTTTATATTTATCATCAGTATTTTCTATAAGAGAAGAAAAAATTTCAGGTCTAATCCCTAATGCTGAACAAATTTTTAATACATTTTCAACATTTGAGTTTGCAATACCTCTTTTTAAAATAGAGTTAATAGTAGACGCTGGCATATCAATTTCTATTGAAAATTGTCTGACACTACCATAGCGCCGCTCTATAAGTTCTCGTAGTTCTTTTTCGTTCATTTATTATCTTACACTCCTTATAAAATGATTATAACACACGATTTTTCGTTTGTCTATTTAAAAATAAACGAAAAAATATTTGTTTCCTCTTGACAATGAACGAAAATTAGTTTATTATCTAAGTGAGCCTAAGGAATGGCTTAAAAAAATAGCAAATTAAACGAAAATTCGTTTAAAGAAAGGAGAAGTAAAATGTTAAACATTGAACAAGCTAGAATTGAGAAAGAGGTGGCTCTTGTAGATATTGCTGATTATCTAGGTATCAAAGCTCAAACGGTAAGGGATAAAATCAATGGGACATATCCATTTAAATTTGATGAAGCGGTTAAAATTCAACAAAAATTTTTCCCAGAGTATGATTTAAAATATCTATTTTCACCAGCTGCATCGCCAGCTTAATTTTTTAACGACGTGAACGAAAAATCGTTCAAATAAAAAATAAAAAACACTTATGAACAAAAATTCATGAAGTGTTTAACAAATTATAACTAACTAAATTATAACATGAACGAACTTAATAGTACACAAGAAATGCTAGTGAGAAACTGGCAACGAAAACATTATCAATTAAGCGAGGTACTTATTACAAGCTTAATTGGTTTAACACTTACAGACACATTGAATGTTTTGGCTCAAGCAAGAAAGGAGAAACTATGGCTAAAAAGCATTACAAAATAATCCACGTAATGACTGATGGTACGGAACTTGAGGACATTACTGACTACGTCATCCCAGCGGGTCATCAAGTTTATAACATTTTAAAAGCGATTAACGAGAAACAATTGGAGGCAAGCTGATGCAATATATCTTTCAAAACGTTAACAAGTAGCTATACAGCTGTCAGTAATGAATTCATACAAGACAAAGATTTATCAAATAAAGCCAAAGGATTGTTGTTGGTCATTCTCAGTAACAAAGACGAGTGGCGTGTATATCCTACAGAATTGGTTAAACGCTCAAAAGATGGTCTTGTTAGTGTCAGAAATACATTAGAAGAGCTTGAAAATGCTGGATATGTTAGGACTTATAAGAAGTCTTTGGGACGAGGTAAAGGTGTTGAATACTTTAGATTTTGTGCTGATAGGAAAATTAGTGATGAAATATTTGAGAGTTTAAAAACAAATCTCAATCAAACTTTACAAAATTAGGTTTTACAAAGTTGTATTTTACAAAGTTGTATTTTACAAAGTTGTAAAACCTAACACTAACAAATACTAACTAACAATAAATATTAATAATAAATAATTACTAATAATTAATAAGTGGGTGTAATGGAATTAAAGGAACTTATTAATAATTTTGAAGCTAATTTTGGTCGTATGCTTTCACCGTTCGAACTGGAAGACATTCAAAAGCTTGTTAAAGAGGACGGCTATCCTGTTGAATTAATCAACGAGGCTTTGAAGATATCTGTTAGAAACGGAAAGCTATTCTTAAATTACGTCGTTGGTATTCTGGTTCGCATGCGTTCGCAAGGTATTACAAATGTTGAGCAGTTGAGAGTTGCTGAACAATTAAAGCAAGGAAGTAGCAAACCAGTTGAAGTTGATAATGACTTCCTGGAAATGCTGATAGCAGCCGCCGAGCTTTGGGACGATGACGAGGAAAGCAGAGAGCACCAAATTAGCTTGTACAGAGATTTTCAAAAATAGGAGAACACAATGGCAGATTTAAAACAAACAATTTTAGAAGAACACAAAACTTTGAAACGTATTGAAGAACTGCAAGAGTTCCTGCACGGAATATCAATACTAGCACTTGGGCTGCATAAGGATGGAATTATTGAACAGCCAGAAGATAAATTGATATCCTTTGAAACAATGCACGTTATCTCACACATTCTTGAAGATGTGTTGGATGGTAAAGATGCAGCAGAGGCAGTAGGTGATACATTGTTTCCAGATGAGGACGAAGACTAATGAAAATCGAACTACTACACATCGTTAACGGTCATCGCAAGTTTCACATCGGCTTTTATGACAACATCAAAGATGCTGTTAAAGCACTAAAACGTGATGTAGCTATTAATTCAGCAATTGATAAGCCGAAGTGGGACAAGAAATACAATAAAGCTAACGATATCGTTCGCATTGATTATGGTTTAAAGACTTGCTACTACTTAATGCAAGCTAGAAAGGTCAGCTAATGTTCGAAATCAGATTAGATGATGAGCTTATCACAAGAGCGGACGATTGGAGAGAAGCCCATGTTGAAACTATTGATTATCTGTTAGGTGATGATTCACCGACATTAAAAAAACTTTATCAACATTATGTGCTCTACACTGATGAAGATTTATTTTACGAGTTAGCAAGTATGACTGATAAGAAAATTACAATAAATATCAATTTTACCGTTGATATTCCAGTAAAAGTTAATCAGCATATTTTAGATGATTAGGAGAGGTAAAAATGACAACAGAATTAACACAACGACAAATTACGTCAAGCGTGGCTAACCGAATCGAAGAAATGAAAGGCGAAGGCTTGCTAGTAGCGCCAAATTATAGTGTAAGTAACGCTCTAAGTTCTGCCTATTACGCTTTGACGAATTCAAATAGCGGCAATTTGCTAGGAAAATGTACGCAAGACAGTATTTACAACGCTTTGCTTGACATGGTAACGCAAGGCCTAAGCCCAGCTAAAACACAATGCTATTTCATTCCTTACGGAAACAAGGTCAAGCTAATGCGTTCATATTTTGGAACAATGAAAGTTGTAAAACAATTACCTGAAGTTAGAGACATTTATGCCGAAGTTGTCTATGAAGGTGATGATGTTGAAATCAAAAACGTTGAGGGTCGCAAGGTGTTGGTTAAACACGACACTAATTGGCTTAATCAAGACAATCCGATTATTGGTGCTTACTGTATCATTGAAAAATTTGACGGCGAAAAGATTTTGACAATCATGACCAAGAAAGAAATCGATAAAGCATGGGGGCAATCAAAAAATAAAACCGTCCAAAACAATTTCCCACAAGAAATGGCTAAACGTACTGTCATCAATCGTGCTGCTAAACAGTTCTTTAACACAAGCGATGATAACGATTTATTTATTGACGCTGTAAATCGAACTACAGCAAACGAATATGATGACGAACGAAATGTCAAAGACATAACGCCAGAACAAGACGACAGTGAAAGTATTGACAGCTTCCTTGGTGAACCATTGCCAGAAGCTGCTGACGAAGAAACAAAACAACCTAAAGATGTGACACCATCTGAAGACACCGCTCAGGAGCTCACAGAAGCCCCAGAATCGGCTCAAATGCCAGAGCCTGAAGAATTACATAAACCGGAACAAACAGAGCTATTTGAGCAGCTAGGAGACCTATATGACTAAGCTAACAGATGAGAACTACTATCAAGACAAAAAATACTTGTCTAATTCACGCTTTAAACAATACATGCAATGTCAAGCTAAAGCTTACGCCGTTGAAAATGGCGAATGGGTGGAAGAACGAGACGAGACCGCTCTTTTGGTCGGCAATTATGTACATAGCTACTTTGAATCCGAAGAAGTTCACGACGCTTTCGTTGAAGCCAATAAAGCGAAAATCATTGCTAAAACAGGCAAGAACAAAGGCAATCTGAAAGCTGATTTCGTGGTCGGTGAAAAAATGATTAACGCCTTGAAAGATGACGACAACTTTAATCGTCTATATCACGGCTATCCAAGTGATGACGTCAAAAAGGAAATGATTGTGACCGGTGAAATTGAAGGAGTGCCAATCAAGGGCAAACTTGACAGCATTAACCTATCACGAGGTTACTTTGTTGACCTGAAAACCATGAGGTCAATTTACAGCGAGGAATGGAACGCAGATTTACATAAGAAAGTGCCAGCAGCGGTCAATAATATCTTAAATTTTGGCTATGATGGTCAACTCGCTCTCTATCGTGAACTATTGAAACAGATGACAGGCCAAGAGTTTAGGCCGCTTATCGTAGCTGTATCAAAAGAAAATGTTCCGGACAAGGAATTTATCAAAGTTGATGAAAATTGGCTTGATGAAGGTCTTGAAAAGATTAAAGACAACGTCAAAGAGGTCTGGGACGTGATTCAAGGCAAGCAAGAACCTAAGAAGTGTGGTCATTGCGATTATTGCAAAGCCCAAAAGAAACTTTCTAAGCTCGTAAGCTTAAATGACATGATAGGAGATTAAAAGCATGCAAATGGAACACGTTACAGATAGCGTCACTATCTACATCGGAGAACGTCAAAGTAAGAAATGAGGTTAAAACTCATGAATAGACTGAAAGAACTTAGAAAAGAAAAAAAGCTAACTCAAGAAGAGTTAGCGCATTTATTGAACGTTAGCGAAAAAACAATTTCGCGCTGGGAAAGAGGAGAACGTGTCCCAAAATCTGATAAAGCCCAACAGTTAGCAGACTTTTTCGGGGTAAACACAGCTTACTTGTTAGGATATTCAGACTTCCCAGCTAGAAATCTTAAAGAGTTACTTTTTCATGAAATCAAAGCAGAAAAAGAATACAAAGTTATTCGTATTGGAAACGAAAACTTTATTTCTGAAAATAGAGTTTTAAACATAATTAATAAATACGTGCCGGGATTCACGAAAAAAGCGAACTAGAAAGACGTGCCGATTTTAACGAGACGGCAATGTAAAGAATTTCAGCGGGCGCAAGCCATACTCACACAATTTTAAAGTGCCCGCTTTTATTTTTGAGGAGAAAAAATGAAAGAAGAACGAGTTAAAGCAGAGATTATGTGCCCGTTTTGTGGGATGTACACGGTCTTGAAGATTAAAAATCACAGGAAGTCTGCTTCTTGTCCAGCTTGTAGCAAAAGATTGTATTTGAAAAGAACAAACAACAAAGATTTTTATTTTAGAGCTGATGAGGCTTTTGGAATGAGAAATATTACACGAGAATTTGAAGAGATGTTTGAGGAGGAAAAAAGCGATTGAAAAAAATGATTGTTTGGGCTCTCTTCGATAGCGGTAACGGTTCATACACCAAAGCAATTAAAACGCTAAATGAAGCGAAAGAAGCAAATATTGACGTTTATCCGATTGGCATTGATATTGAGCATAAAAATAGCCATTTCATCGAGCTAGATTTAGCAGATTACAAACGTCTGTTTGGCGATAACACGCTATTTAATACGTTGGATAAACTCCCAAAACCAGATTTGATTATAGCTAGTCCACCTTGTGAAAGCTGGTCTAACGCTAGCGCGATGGCGGAGGGTAATGCTTGTTGGAAACAAGAAGATTTTTCAATGGATAGCTTATTCGCTCCACAGCGTGAGGCTAGCATGTTTACTATTCGCAATCGTTCAGACTATGAACAGGCATATATCAATTATCGTTATAATCGTCAATTCATGAAGCGTGTGAATGGTGAATTAACAGTATTTAACACAATTGAAATTATCAAACGTTATGAACCATCTTACTTTATCATCGAAAACCCAGCAAGTGGTCGGATTTGGAAGTATATTGAGGATGTTATGGGTTTTAAATTGCCTTATCTCAATATGACAAGATACAACAATTACGATTATCCACTACAGAAACCAACAAAGTTCGCTAGCAATATCAATTTGAATTTAAAGAATGACATTATTAAACAGGAGATTGAATGGAAGTATTTTTCAAAATCTTATAATGAGCGTTCAAATATTCCACAGAAGCTATTGCTAGACATTTTTAAAACAGTAACAAGACATTTCGAGGAGAAAAACAAATGACACAAGAGCAATTTATTGTATTATTATTCGCAGTTTTATGCGTTACTTACTTATGTTTATTCACAGTTTATGCAAACAAAAAAATTACAGCAGCTAAGAAAGCTTATCAAGCAACTTTAAATTATTATCAAGATCCAGAAACGCAGCGAAAAATCACAAGTTATGTGTTAGCTAACAATATGCTTCGAAATGGTGAGGAGGTCTTTAAATGATGGATGTACAAGTATTTAACAACGAAGAATTTGGTCAAGTTCGCACACTTGAAATTGACGGCATGGTTTATTTCGTCGGAAAAGATGTAGCAGAGGTTTTAGGCTACACTAACTCAAGAAAAGCTATCAGAGACCATGTAGACGATGAGGATAAAACGGATGAGGTAACAATTCGTGACGCCATCGGAAGAAAACAAAGACCCGTTATGATTAATGAGTCTGGTCTGTATTCGCTTGTAATCGAAAGCAAGATGAAGAAAGCTAAAGCATTTAGACGCTGGGTGACAAGTGAGGTACTTCCGGCCATTAGAAAACACGGTAGCTATGTGGCACCAACACAAACAGCGCTCAGCCCAGAGGATGCGTTTATTCAACTGTTCCAAACGCAGAAAGAAATCAAGAAAGAACAAGCTGTAATGCGTGATGACATTGTTTATTTGAAAGAAGAACAACCAGTCAATCCGTCAATCAACCAGGATTTGACTAAAGAACGTAACAAAGCAGTCGTTAAATGTTTGGGTGGTTATGATGCGCCAGCATATTCTGATAGCAAATTGAGACAGAAAGTGTTTTGTCAAGCAGCCAGAGATTTTAAAGAGTTGTTCAAAATTCCACGCTATGACTTGTTGAAAAAGAAAGACATTGAGCGTGCTTACGATTATTGGCAACAATGGCAACCACAAACAAATTTACGTTTAGAGATTGAACAAGCTAATAAACAGCTATCTTTGATTATTTAGGAGGCGATTATGGAAAGTGAAAATTTAATAATTAGGCTAGTCGTTATGCTAGCAGCGTTTATGTGCATCGCTGTTGGATACGACATTGGCAGGCATGAAAGCAAGTCCGAAATGACAGAGTTAAAGACTGAACTCAAAGATGCTAAGGCACAAATTAAGCTTTTAGAAGAAAATCAAGTGATTGTGTATTACGCTGATAGTTGGGGAGGTAATTATGATTATGAATAAAAAATTAATAGTGCTAGTAGGCTTAGCGTTAGCTGTAATAGGCTTGAATGGCTGTTCGGAGAGTAGCAACGCGTCTAGTCACGGCGTATATGCTTATATACCTAACGACAACAGAAATTGTGGCTGGGAGCGTGTGGAGGTAAAAGATTATTCTTTCTTTGAGAGAAGAACCAAAATCGAGACTACTGACGGGCGAAAAATCATAGGATACAACATTACGATTGTAGAGGAGTAGAATTGAGGTGAGGTTGAAAGGATGTTAGGAATCAAATCAGTCCATAAGCACATTTATAAGAAAGTCGGCTATTATGTTATGACTTATTCAGCTTATGGTCAAGATATTAAGTTATATACAAGACTACAGTGTTCTTGCGGTAAGCATAAAAAAATAAGGTTGGTCAAGAAAACTTTTGTGTTTGATAACGAATTAGATAAAGAAATAGAGAGACTAAGAGATGTTGGTTATGTTTCTATTGAGGAGTTGGAGGTCTAATTATGTCAATTGATACACTTGAAGGCAAAATGTGTTTCTCAGATGGTGATTATCTAATTAAAAACCAGACTGGCGAATGCTATGTATGCAAGAAAGAAATTTTTAAGCAAACGTATAGAGAGGTGTAATATGAAAATTAAAAGAGCGTTCTGCGTAGATTGTTATGAGTGGAGAAATGTGGCGGATTTAGAGCTGTGGGAAGAAGAGCCTGGTGTTATGGTTTGTGACACTTGTGGCAATGCGTTAGTTGAGTTAGCAGATGAGGAGAAAGAAAAATGAAAGAAATGTTTTTTGCGGTAGTTGTTACTGTGTTTGGTGTCGTAAATATTTGGTTAGTCAATGTTCAGGCTAAAAAGATTGACGAAGTGTTCGAGCGTACAAGAATACTGAACGAGAGCCTTGACTTGTTTGGTGGCGAAGTAAGAGAGTTGAACTATAATCCAGCTGTTCAAAAAGGAAAACGAGAAGCGGAAATTCAACGACTTAAGAGTAAGCTAGATTTTCTTGAAAAAGAGAAAGACAGCGATTGTGACGGAGTAAATCATGGAATTTGAGTTTTGGTTGCCAAGAAACACAAAAAATAAAAAGCTGAACATGGTCATTAATTCGAATGACAGAGACCATAATAAAGTAACAGGTCACATGGTGAGCAGGATTAGAAAGCTAGCAGCTTATGAGACCAAAGCCAAAAAAGATAAGCACATGTTGCCGTTTAGTCCAAAAAGACCGTGTCATTTAACGGTTACAGTTTACAAACCAACAAGACGAAGATTAGACACACCTAATCTTTATCCCACAGTAAAACCATTAGTAGATGGCATGACGGAGGCTGGTGTTTGGACAGATGACAATGATAACGTGATTAAATCAACCAAGTTCCAATTGGGCGGTTTAAGTGGTAAGAGAGGTTATTATAAGTTTGTGCTGACAATCGAGGAGGAAAAGGATAATGTTTGATTTTTGGGAAGTTTTAAAATACGTGATCAAGGAAAAGATTAGCCAATTCAAGCTGGGTGTACGTCGTTTCTTTTGTAAACATCATTATGTGAGAACGACTATCCATAAAATATTTTTTACAGGAACTTACGAGGTAGAAGGTGTTAAATGCACAAAATGCGGTAAGATTGCCGAAAAAGAAGAGTGGATGACGATTGAGGAGGATTAAAATGAACAGCAGATGGTTAATAGATATAACAGCATATGATGTAGATGAACTTGAGGAATTCAAACTGGTATTAAACGCAAATGAAATAATATCAATAGCTGAACACGAATTTGAGATGTTTGACGAAGAAACAGGCAACTTTGTGGAACATAAAGGTTGTGAAATTTATGTGCATGATTGTTGCTATAAAGTTTTGAATAGTTATGAAGAATTTATTAAAGCGATGGAAACCTTGTAGGTGAAGTTATGGCAAAGACGAAGTTTGAAAGATTATCTGTAATACATAGACGTGAGATTTTATGGTTAAAATGGTATTTTTTGAGGGATAAAACAGACTCAAATAGAACGATTTTGGAACAAAAAATACACAACTGTTTTTTAGAGGATAATCGTGAAGACGCAGCGTTTTACGTCAATTTGAACACAGTCACAAGTGAGGTTATCTCAAGAACAGATGAGTCACTTGTCAGAGTGCTCAAAGAGGTATATGTATACGAGACAATGAACGTGATAGGTGCTAGTCAAAGGATTTACTACAGGAGTCCAAACAGAACATACAAGCATCTCAACAACTGGTTTGATAACTATTTCCGTGCTACATACAGACATTTGTTAGCTAACGCCTTGAAAGAACGGTAAAAAGCCACGTTAACTTGATATTACAATGAAATCATGAGTTAAGACTCGTGATTTTTTTGTGTGAAAGGAGAGGTAATGAATGAACGTCAGAAACGATTTGCAGATGAATTTATCAAGCTAGGAAATGCAACAAAAGCAGCAATTAACGCTGGATATTCTGAAAAATACGCAGGTGCTAACGCTGATAAGCTACTAAAAAATACTAAAATTCGAGCGTACATTGATGATCAACTTTCTGAATTGCACAAGAAAAACATCATGGATGCTGAAGAGGCGTTGAGTATACTATCAGACATTGCCAGAGGAAATCGTGATGAAGAAGTTTTGATGATGAACCCAGTTACAGGCGAAGTCAAAAGACTTAGGAAGAAAGCGGACAATGCAACGGTTATCAAAGCTATCACAGAAATCTTGAAACGTTATCCGACAGCTAAACAAGCCGAAAAATTAGAGCTTGAATTGGCTAAGTTGCGTGAACAAGTCAATGCTAACGAGGCGCAAGACGAGCAAATTATCATCGTTGATGAGTGGGCTGAGGAGGTTGACGATGGTATTTAACGTACAGAAGAACGTCAATCCACATTTTAAGCCAGTTTGGATATCAAGCGAACCTTATAACATTTTAAAAGGTGGACGGAACTCGTTTAAGTCGTCTGTAATTGCATTAAAGCTTGTATACATGATGATTAAATACATCAAGCAAGGCGACACAGCTAACGTTGTTATTATTCGTAAAGTAGCCAATACAATCCGTGACAGTGTCTTTAATAAAATACAATGGGCGTTGCAATTATATGGCGTGTTTGGCGGTTTTAAGACGACTGTTAGTCCGTTTAAGATTATTCATAAGAAGACAGGGTCAACGTTCTATTTTTACGGTCAGGACGACTTCCAAAAGCTGAAATCAAACGATATCGGGAATATTATTGCTGTTTGGTACGAAGAAGCAGCCGAATTTGATAGCGAAGAAGATTTTGACCAGTCAAACGTTACTTTCATGCGCCAAAAACACGCTAAAGCTAAATGCGTACAATTCTTTTGGTCTTACAACCCGCCACGTAATCCATACAGTTGGATTAACAAGTGGTTTGAAACCATGAAAATACGTGATGAGTATCTTTGTCACTCTTCTAGCTATCTTGATGACGAGTTAGGATTTGTTACTGAGCAGATGCTAAAAGACATCGAACGCATTAAAGCTAACGATTTTGATTATTACAGATATATCTACCTGGGCGAGCCAGTCGGACTTGGAAACAACGTATATAACATGAGCACGTTTCATCCGCTGGATAGTTTGCCAGCTAACGACAGGCTGGTCGGTATCTCGTTTGCACTTGATGGCGGTCACCAACAATCAGCAACAGCTTGCGGAGCATTCGGCATAACAGCAAAAGGTAATGTTATATTGCTTGATACTTACTACTATTCGCCAGCGGGGAAAGTAGTCAAGAAAGCGCCTAGTCAATTATCACAAGATATATACAGTTTTACTCGTTCAGTTGTGGATAAGTATAGAGTGCAAGTGCTACAGTACACAATCGATAGTGCTGAGGGGGCATTGCGAAACCAGATGTATTTAGACTTTGCCATTCGTTGGCATCCAGTAGCCAAGCTAAAAAAAGTGACAATGATTGACAGCTTTCAGTCGTTGCTTGCTCAGGGACGTTTTTATTATTTAGACACGGAAGCCAATAAGATTTTTATCGAAGAGCATCGTATGTATCGTTGGGATGAGAAGACAATCCAGTCAGACAATCCAAACGTTATCAAAGAAGATGACCACACATGCGACGTGTCACAATACTTTGCCTTGGATAATGCTAAAATTCTCGGCTTACGTATCGGAAACAGTTAGGAGGACAATATGGGTCTAATCCAAAAAGTAAAAGACTTTTTTAATCGTGGGAGGTATAACATGCAGACTTCAAATTTAAACAGTGTTCTTGATCATCCAAAAATCGCAGTTAGTCAAGAAGAGTACAGTCGTATTCAACACAATCTAACTTACTATCAATCTAAATTTGATGACGTCGAATATATCAACAGCGAGGGTGATGTGAAACGTCGTAAGTTTAATCATTTGCCGATTGCACGAACAGCATCGAAGAAGATTGCTAGTTTGGTTTACAACGAACAAGCAGAAATCACGTCAGACAACAAATCAGTTGATGAGTTCATCAGCTACACACTTGACAATGACCGCTTTAACAAGAATTTCGAGCGCTATTTGGAAAGTGGTTTGGCGTTGGGTGGTCTTGCCATGCGTCCATATGTTGACGGTGACAGAATTCGTGTAGCATTCGTTCAAGCACCAGTATTCTTGCCGTTGCAATCAAATACGCAAGACGTGTCGAATGCTGCTATCTTGACTAAAACAATCAAGTCAGAGGGCAAAAAGAACGTGTATTACACGCTCGTAGAGTTTCACGAATGGGTTACAGCTGACGGAAACGAGCAAGGAAGTACGAAAGATAAAAGCTATTATCGTATCACTAACGAGCTTTACAAGTCAGACATCAGCGACGCATTAGGTCAACGTGTGAACTTGTCTGAATTGTATCCAGACCTTGAACCAGTAACGATGTTTAAAGACTTATCACGTCCATTGTTTACATACCTTAAAACTCCAGGAATGAACAACAAAGACATCAACAGTCCGCTTGGTCTATCTATCTTTGATAATGCAAAAACGACAATTGACTTTATCAATAGGACTTATGATGAGTTTATGTGGGAAGTCCGAATGGGTCAACGTCGTGTTATTATCCCTGAACAAATGGCGAAACTAACAGCGCAGCGAGGAGATGGTTCAATCACTTTCAAACGACGCTTTGAGACGGACCAAAACATCTATACGCAATTGGGCGGTGGTAATATGGACGCTAACAGCATCAAGGACATTACAACACCTATCCGCTCAAACGACTACATTACAGCCATTTCAGAAGGTCTGAAACTGTTTGAGATGCAGATTGGTGTGTCTGCTGGCATGTTCTCGTTTGATGGTAAGAGTATGAAGACAGCTACCGAAGTAGTTAGCGAGAATAGCGACACATATCAAATGCGCAATAGTATTGCTGCTCTTGTTGAGCAATCAATCAAAGAGTTGTGTGTGTCTATTTGCGAACTCGGTAAAGCTACAGGTCTGTACAAGGGTGAAATACCAGAGTTGGAAGATATTTCAGTCAATCTTGATGACGGTGTCTTTACAGACCGAAACGCCGAACTTGCTTATTGGATGCAAATGGTGTCTGCTGGTTTTGCGCCACAGCGTTTAGGTATTCAAAAGACTTTGAACGTGACAGAAGAAGAGGCTAACAAGTATCTTGATGAAATCAATGGCGAGCTACCACCAGAGAATGACGCAGAGCTTGCTCTTTATGGCAGAAAACAAGTAGAGGAAGACGATGAGTAAGAGACCAGTCTTAAATGACCAGCAATTCTCTTTGCAAATGCAAGGAGTTAGCGATATTTACGCTCAGATGCAGCAAGAACTCTTTGATAATATGATCAAGCGTTTAATTGTTCGTGGTAGTGCTGATTTGCAAGAAAATCCATATATTTGGCAAATGCAAAAGTTGAATGATATGCACATGCTAAACGAAGAGAACCTTAAAATTATCACTGAACGCACAGGTATAGCAGAGGATTTGTTGCGTGACGTTATAGCTAACGAAGGATTAAAGGTTTACAAAGACACTAAACAGCAACTTGCAGAGGATTTAGGCAGGAGAGATGGTGAATATATTGCCAACGGCGTGACAGATAGTCTTGAAGCTTACACATCGCAAGCGATTAGTGACTTAAACCTTATCAATACGACTTTGCCTAGGTCAATCCAAAAAACATACAAATCAATTGTTGAGAAGTCTGTAGCCGAAGTGGTTATCAGTTCAAAATCAGCCGATAAAGCTATTCGTGATACTATCATGAAATGGCAAAAGAAGAATTTTACAGGATTTGTCGATAAAGGTGGCAGAGAGTGGCGAGCTGATGCGTATGCTAGAGCGGTTATCAAAACAACAACGTTTAGAGTCTATAACGAAATGCGAACAGCACCAGCAAAAGAAATGGGTATTGACACTTATTACTACTCAAAGAAAGCTACGGCAAGAGAAATGTGTGCTCCTTTGCAGGGTCGTATAGTAACAATGGAAGGCACGACACACACAGAGCAAGGGGTCAAGGTGCTTGCGTTGTCTGATTACGGCTATGGTTATGCTGGTGGGTGTTTGGGTGTGCATTGTGGACATTATTTGACGCCTTTCATTATCGGGGTCAATGAGCTACCAGAAGACCCAGACCATCTAAAAGACTTAACGCCTGAGCAGGCAGAAGAAAATGCACGCATACAAGCCAAACAAAGGGCGCTTGAACGTGCTATCAGAAACCAAAAAGAGCGCCTACACATTGCTAATCAATTGGGAGATGATGAACTTATCACATCTGAACGCTTAAAACTTAGAAACTTACAAGGAAAGATGCGTGCTTATGTTGATCAGCATGATTTCTTGCATCGTGATTACTCAAGGGAAAGGTTATTTTCAACTCAAAATTCATACGAAAAAAATAAAATATTGTTAGAGACTAAGAAGAAAACTTTAGAGAAGCAACGAGAGGTGAAAAGTGCTATAATAGGCATGAAAACAAGCAACGATATAAAAATTAAAGACGTTTCAAAACATCTTGTTGATCGTGCTGTTGAACGAAAGGTTGAAACTCAAACTATCATTGATGCTTTAAAAAATCCTCTTGAAATAAAAGAGATTAAATATGATGAGCATGGTAGACCATCTCAAAAATTTATCGGTAAAGATACATCAGTTGTTATCAATCCATCTACAGGGAATATTGCAACAACTCATAAGACAGGAAAAAGAATTCGCAGAAAGTATGGTTTTGAAAAATGAAAATAGTTGAAATTCTAAACGAAAAGCAAATAGCTTTTGTTAAAGAGTGCTTACCTAATTTTGATTTAGATAAAATTTTGCAAAACGGTGAGTTGAATGATGATTTTGCAGAAGCTTTGGAAGATTATTACCAGCTTAAAGCCTTTGATGATGCATACAACATTACACAAAAAGGTAAAATAGCAGAAAGTATTATTGATAAATTTGTAGATTTGAATATTTGGTAAATTATCTTACTTATATGCAATATGCACCTAGATTTTTCTAGGTGCTTTTTTTGTGCGTTCAAAACGGTAAAAAGTCCGCTTTGTTCAAAGGTAAACTGAAGAAGTAAATAAGATTTTACCTTTGTGGTGGGGGTTAGCCACCTACAAAAAGGACTAGGAGGACAAAATGCCATTTACAAAAGATGACCTTATCAATCTTGGATTGACAGATGAACAAGCTAAAGAAGTTTTTACTTTGCATGGCAAAGATTTGAATGAAACTAAATCAGCTTTGGACACTATCACGCAAGAGCGAGACAGTCTTAAAAATCAATTGCAAAATGCTGAGACACAGATTGAAACATTGAAAGCTGATGCAAATACAAGTGCTGAACAAAAAGAAGCGCTTGATAAATTGCAAGCTGAATATGACAAATTCAAAGCTGATGCTGAAGCAGATCTTGCAATGACACAAAAGGTCAATGCTATCAACCTTGCATTGAAAGATACTAACGCACACAATCCATCAACCTTGATGAAATTTATTGATGTTGACACTGTTGAGCTTGACGAAGACGGTAAACCAAAACTAGACGACATCATCACAGGATTAAAGGAAAGTGACCCTTATCTTTTCAAAGCAGACGATGACACACCTAACCCAAGTATTTTTGCTACTGGAAATCCCGCAGCAAAAGACCCAACACCAGACGCCTTTGCACAGGCTTTGGGATTGACTGAATAAAAAGGAGGAAATCATGTCAATTAACTACATTACTAAACATGAGGGGCAATTTGAAAAACGCCTTATGCAAGGTTCTTTAACATCAATCCTTGAAACCCCTAGAGTAAATTGGCTTGGCGCACGTTCTTTTGAACTTCCAACCATTTCTGTAACAGGTTATAAAACTCACACACGCTCTAAAGGCTACAACGCTGGAACAGTATCGAACGGCAAAAATGTTTACACATTGGGATTTGACCGTGATGTAGAGTTCTTTGTTGATACAGCAGATGTCGATGAAACAAATCAAGAACTTTCAGCGGCTAACATTTCAAATACTTTCATTTCAGAACATGCAACACCAGAGGTTGATGCTTATCGTTTTTCTAAAATTGCAACAGCAGCAATCACTGGCAGCCATTTCAAAGAAGAAGACAGCATCACACCAGAAAATGTTTACAGCGTTTTAAAAGCTGCTATTTTGCCAATGCGTAAATTTGGCGCATCTAACCTTGTTATGTACGTGTCTAGCGAAGTGATGGATGCTTTGGAACGTTCTAAAGACTTTACACGTTCAATCGCAACTACATCTCCACAAGGTATTGATACCCGTGTCACTTCTCTTGACGGTGTGCAACTTATCGAAGTTTGGGATGATGCACGTTTCAAAACTAAATTTGATTTCACTACAGGTTTTGTTAAAGCTGATGACGGTAAAGATATTAATTTCTTGATTGTTGCTAAAACAGCTGTTATTGCCAAAGCCAAATTTAACTCTATCTATCTCTTTGCGCCAGGGCAACACACAGAAGGTGACGGCTACTTGTATCAAAACCGTCTATACCACGACTTGTTTGTTTTGAAATCACAAGAAGATGGTATTTATGTCTCACATAAATCAGCGTAGGAGGTAGCAGATGAAAAAGTATTTCAAAGAAAATCAAGTCTACACTGTTCAAGAAGGTAGCGAGCTTGAAGTACAACTTATCGCAGATGGTTTTGAAGTTCTAGAACTTAAACAAGAAGTTGTTGAAGAAGTTGAAGAACAAGAAGAGAAACCTAAGCGTACCAAAAAATCTAAAAATGAGGGTGAATAATGGCTAAATATAAAGCTGCTAAAAACCTATTCTTTAAATCACTCAACAAAAGCGTGATGGTTGATGAAACTATTGAGCTTGATAAAGAATACGCTGACCATGTTAATGCTGATTTAGCTAAAACTTTTCCAGACGTTGAAAAGGTGCTAGTACCGCTTGAGGAAGAAACAGCAGTAGAGCTTAAAAAAGCTAGACGTGGTAAGAAAGCCAAAACAGAAGAATGAGGGTGATAACACCCTTTTAGGGAGGTTACCATGACTTATTTAACTAAAGCAGAGTTTTCGGACCTTGGTTTTGATGATGTTGAGAACTTTGATAAGTTAGCAAAACGTGCTGAAATTGCCATTGATATGTATACACAAAACATCTACAAGCGTTTTATCAACTTTGAAGATGATTTTGATTATCGTAAGCAAGCAGTCAAGCTTGCTATGGCGTTTCAAATTGCTTACTTGGATGTTTCAGGCATCATGACAGCTGATGACAAGAAAACAATGACAAGCGTTTCTATCGGACGTACCAAAATCGATTACAAGACATCTGAGAGCACGTTTAGCGGTCAGCAATATAATTTATCAATTGATGCCGAAAACGTTCTGAAACAGGCAGGATTTAGCCTTGTCGTGGGAGTTGATTATGATAGATAAGCGTTTGTTAACTGACACTGTTATTGTTCAAAAAGTACAAAAAGAAAATGATTTTGGTGATTTAACTTATTCAGAACCGTTGACGGTCAAACACGTTCGCTTTGACCGCTCTAGTTCTGTTTCTGGAGCGAATAACTCTAAGAAAAAAGACAGAACAGGAACAATTTTCATTTATCCAGCCATTTCTGGTGTCAAGGTAGACAACAGCTGGGATGAGGCGACTGTTAGCGATGGTGCTAATACGTACATTGTTAAAAGTCATGAGCCTAATTACTTAAATGGCAAAATCTTTAGCTATGAAGTAGGAGTGATTTGATGTTTCGTATTCGGACAAAGGCTGATTTGAGTGGCGCTGAACGGAAGGTATCTGATGCTAATGTTTTGAGGGGGAAACGTGCACTAGCTAACCAAGTTTTGATGGATACAGACAAGTACATCCCAATGAAGGGCGGTGCTTTGCGAGCCAGCGGACAAATAGCTATAGATGGTAGCGCTGTTTCTTGGAATACAGTATATGCACGAGCTCAATTTTATGGGACAAACGGCATTGTTGTATTTAAGAAGTATACAACACCAGGTACAGGTAAACTTTGGTATGACAAATCAGCGGAAGCAAATGTTGATAAATGGAAACGTGTTGCAGCTAAAGGGATGGGGTTCTGATGCAAGATAACAAAAACTTTCAAATAGTACTTTTAAAATACATTAACAATTTTAAACAATTGCCGTTGAAAGCACGGCTAGATTATTTCAAAGATAATCAAGATGATTTGGTCGTCAATGCTATTCCAGGCGGAACGATTGACAGAGAATTTATGGACGGTACGAGAGAAGTAAGCCTACCGTTTGAAATTGCAGTCAAAAGTAAGAGTAATCAGCTGGCAAGTGATGTCATTTGGTTTCTGAATGGCGAGTTATCAGCATTTGATATTGATTTGCCAAGCACAGACGACTCTTACACATTCTTATCTCTTTCAGTCGGTAAACCTGGTATTAATGGCAAAGATGAACATGGTTATTTTGTTTACACATTGCAATTACAAGCAAAATTAGAAATTTGAGGAGGAAATTATGGCACGTCAAAAAAATGCCCAACGCAAACACTTTGTAGCACCGTTTAATCCAGGAACGCCAGATACTGTACCAGGTGATGATGCGTTCTTACCATTGGCTAAATACATCGAAACTATCGATGACGACACAGACGAAGAAACAGATGACACTGGTTACTATGACGGTGATGGTACACCAGAAGAAACGGTTACATCTGTTTCTGGTGCTTACTCTGTTTCTGGTCTATATGATGCGGAGGATGAGGCGCAAGCTCTAATTGCATCTAAACGCTATGAAATCGGTGATGGTCGTCGTGTATGGCATCGTGTAGTTGAGTCAAACGGCAAGAAGTCATTTACTCAAATCGCTAACGTTTCTGGCATTAAAGCTGGTTCTGGTGATGCGACAGCTTATGAAGAATTCGAATGCACACTCAAATGGATTAAAAAGCCAATTGAGAAAGCTATTACAGAATAGAAAGGTTTGAAATATGTCACGAGTTTATAATTTTGATGCGAAGCAAGATGCGATTGAATTTGTAGTAGGAGATTGTACGCTTGAATTCATGCCAAGCGATGAGCAAAGCAAAGAAATGCAAGCAAAAGCTGATGAGTTGAAACAGCGTGCTAATAGCATTGACGGAATTGCTAACGAGGACTCTTGGGGAGCAGTTCAAGAAATCAAAGCTGTCTTAGACGAGTTCTTTAAAACGATGTTTGACAATGAAACACCTGAAAAGCTCTATAAAGCTGTTGGTCAAAATACAATGACCTATCTCAAGGTGTTCTTGCAAATTTCAAAAGCAATTAACGAAGTTAATGCTGAACGTCAAAACGATGAATATTTTAAACAGTTTCTATCTGAGTAATGTTTGACATTTCCAAAAGAATGGATGATAGGCTGGTGCTCAATGGAAAAGAGTACCAGCTTTTTCTTTCGTTCGATAACGTCTTGAAAGTCTTTGATATGTGGTCAGATGACAGATTTCCAGTACAGATTAAGCCACAGTTAGCACTGGTTAAGCTCACTAATAGCTCTGATTTTAAAAATATGGACTTTGAAACAGCTTTGAATATTTATTCAGAAGTGTTTGACAAGCATATTAAGAGCGTTAGAGCGATTGATGCAGTTGAGCGCTATGACCTGGAAGGGAATGTTATCCCCAGAAAACCACGAGAAGACTCAGATGACGGAAAACCTCTGTATTCAATCAAATATGACGGCGAGTTCATTTTTTCATCGTTTATGCAAGCCTATCACATTGATTTGATTGAAGAACAAGGGAAATTGCATTGGTCAAAATTTAATGCTTTATTGTCTGGTTTACCAGACGGCACGAAGCTAATTGAAGTAATGAAAATTAGGGCGTGGAAGCCACAAAAAGGCGACAGCGCAAAAGAAAAACAGCGCATGCGTGCTTTACAAGAAGAGTACGCATTGCCTGATTAAGAAAGGAGGGGAATATGGCAGAAGGTAAAGTGACCATCCAAATTGATATGGATGGTAGAAAAGCACAATCAGAAGTGAAATCACTCAAAAGCACTTTGCTTAGTCTAGGTGATGGCGCTAATAAGATTGGTAGCTCGTTTAAATCACTATTAGCCGCTAATGTAGTTGGTTCTGCTTTGATGTCTGGAATTGGAGCGCTTAAAGGCGGTCTTACAAGCATGTATGGAGAACTTAGCTCTAATACAAAAGCTTGGAAGACGTTTGAAGGTAACTTGACGCAAGTTTGGGGAGCGTCAGAAGAAACCAGTAAGAAGATTAGTCAAGTCAAAAGTACCTTGCAAGATTATGCTACACAGACAATCTACAGTGCGTCTGACATGGCGCAAACGTACAGTCAGTTAGCGGCGGTTGGTATCAAAAATACCGATCAACTTGTTATGGGGTTTGGTGGGCTTGCAGCAGCCGCCGAAAACCCAACACAAGCCATGAAGACCTTGTCACAACAAGCTACGCAGATGGCTGCTAAGCCTAAGGTTCAATGGCAAGATTTTAAATTGATGCTCGAACAAACACCAGCAGGTATCGCAGCAGTTGCCAAAGAAATGGGTATGTCTACATCTGAAATGGTAACAGCCGTTCAAGATGGAAAAATTGCGACAGAAGACTTCTTTAACGCAGTAGCTAAGGTTGGTAATAGTGACCAATTCAAGAAAATGGCTACAGAATTTAAAACAGTTGACCAAGCCATAGATGGTGCGAAAGAAACGCTATCTAACAAGCTGATGCCAGCGTTTGAAAAGCTTAATCAATTCGGGATTAAGACAGTTGTAGCGCTTACAGATGCTTTAGACAAAATTAACTTTGACAAGTTAGCTGATAATCTCGGCAAAGCACTTGATGGTATCGACATTGAGGGAATAATGGCTAAAGCTGAGCAAGCTATGAAAATGTTCTTTAACCCCATTTTTGTCATGAAATTCAAAAGCGCATTAGACAGTGTTAAAGGTGCGTTGAGTTCAATAGCTGGTGCTTTTAATAGTGTTGCTGGTGGTGGCTGGTCATGGCTCATGACAGCTAGTAATTACGTATCAGCTCTGATAGTAACGGTTAGAACAGGAGCAAAAGCCGTCAAGAAATTTATGGACAGTTTTGCAGAAACAGGAGCGATGCAACAGATTAAATGGGCTATTGATAGCGTGATTGCAGCATATAGCTATCTTGTTTCAGAGGTTGGTGAAGCTTCTATTTGGTCAACGCTTGGGACAGTAATTGGCAATGTTGCAAAAGTTATAGCTCAAGTGGTTAAAGCGATAGCTGACTTTGTTTCTTGTTTGGATCCAAGCATTGTACAAGGTTTTACAAATGTATTAGTCGGTGGTATTGCTGGTTTGATGGCGTTTTCAGCAGGGACTAACTTAGTTTCAAAAGGCATGAAGGGACTTGAATTTATCAAGTCATTTAATCCGTTCAAAATGTTCAAGAAGAACGCTAAGGACGGAGCAAATGGTGCGACAGAAGCCGTAAGTCAAAGTAAATCTAAGATTGCTCAAATCTTACAAGGTCTTGCATCGGTCATTAAATCGGTGGGTACTAGTATTGCTGTTGCAGCAAAAGGGATTGGTACAGGCTTGGCAAATGCTTTTGTTGGATTAGGTACGGCTCTTAAAATGGCTGGACCAGCAAATATTATTGCATTAGGCACAGCAGTCGGTATTGCAGCCGTTGGTATTGGTGCAGGTGTAGGAATTATCGTGTCAGCGTTGACTTTGTTAGCAACGCAAAGCGCAGGTGTGTCCGTGATCATTCAAGCGCTTGGTACAGCCTTTGCAACAGTAGCAACGGCAATTATCGGTGCTTTCGCTCAGGCAATTGTAACAGTTTCTGGTGTATTGCCAGTTGTCACAAGTGCATTAGCTAACCTAGCGCCTTTAGTTGTAGCTGTTGGTATTGCAGTCGGTGCGGCTGCTCCCGCAATCACAGCGTTAGGAGATGCGTTTACATCAATTTTAGGGACAATCCCACCGATTATTACAGCGTTAGGCTCAGCTATTTCTCAAATAGCTACAGCAATAACACCTATTGTAGGAATTATTAGCAGTGCATTTGTTCAAATTGTGACGGTAGTGTCTAACGCTATTGTTCAAATTATTCAAGCGCTATCACCGTTTATCCCAGCGATTACAGAGATGGTCGTAGCGGTAGCTCCAGTACTATCTCAAATCGTAGATGCGTTTAACAACCTAATCAGTCAAATCAGTCCGATTATTGACTCAATCACCAACCTGTTCAAGACGTTAGGTGAGCAAATCAGCAACATTCTGGACAGTGCTAAGGGTGTTATCACTGGTTTCGGCGACGCCGTTCGAAACGTTTTAGACGGTATTGCGGGCATTTTCGACTCAATGGGGAATGCCGCTCTCAATGCTGGTAATGGCGTTAAGCAGATGGCGCAAGGTGTCAAGATGCTAGTTGATTTAAAACTAGGCGATTTAGCAGCAACTTTAGCTACTACAGCTAGTGGTCTCGGTAAAATGGCTAGTCATTCAGCAGGGATGAGCCAGCTCGGCTCGGCAATGACACAAGTTGGAACTGGTATGACTCAGTTTGCGACTGGCGCAATGATTTCGTTAGCTGCTTTAAGTCAGTTTGATGCAGTGATTACAACACTCAAGACCAATTTGTCTCTTTTGCCAGCGATGATGACGGTGGCTGGTGCAGGTTTCCCAGTATTCGTTTCTCAAGCAGTCGCTGGTATTGCTGGATTATCAGCTGTTAATGCACCAATTGCAGCATTTAAAGCACAATTGATGAGTTTAACACCAACAATCTTATCTGCTACAGCGGGTTTTGCAATGTTTGGTGCTAGAGCGATGGTCATCAATAGCACGTTTACCGTCATCGGTGGACTTATTAGTGCATTTAACGCACGCATCTTGTCAATGGGCGCAGCAACAGCAATGGCAGGAGCGTCGTTTGGTGCGTTAGCTGGTAGAGTAGGTGCTTTAGGTGGAGCTCTATCGTCAGTTTCAGGCGGTTTTGCAAATATTGGTGCGAGTGCGGCAAGTTCAGCGTCTCAAATGCGTTCAATCATTTCAGCGACACAGTCTGTTATTTCAGCGTTTAGCTCAATGCGCACACAAGTGCAATCGTCAATGCAAGCAATGCTTAGTGCTGTTACATCTATTGGTAATCAGATGAAAAATCAAGGACGCATGATTGGTCAACAAACAGCTCAAAATATCGCTCAAGGTATTTCTAGCGGTGCTGGTAGTGCAAGGTCAGCAATGAGTTCTCTTATGGCGTCTGTACGTGCAGCAGGGATGTCTGGAGTCGGTTCAATGCGTGCAATTGGTGCATATATCGGGCAAGGTTTGGCTAGTGGTATGATGTCAGCTCTTGGAAGTGTGACGGCAGCTGCTAATGCGTTAGTAGCACAAGCAGAGAGAGCGGCACGAGCAAAAGCCAAAATTCATTCACCATCACGCCTATTTCGTGACAATGTAGGTCGCTATATTGCACAAGGTGTTGCGGTTGGTATTGAAAAGGACAGCTACACAGTTAACGACGCTCTAGGTGCAATGTATGACAAAGTACAAGCATTTAGCTACAGAGCTGAAGACCTAATCGGAGCTGGATCAACTAATTTCTCACACAGTATCCAGGTTAAATCCGATTTAGATAAAGCAATCAAAGCAAAAGTTGAGATTGTACAAGAAAAATCAAACGAAGTAATGGAAAAAGCTATAGATGCAATGGGCAGACTCGCAGACCGTCCAATCGATATGCGATTGAATGACGACACGCTTATCGCATCTACTAGCGATAGATATCAAGATTATCAACAAACACAGATTACACGCAATAACAGAATGTGGGGTAGACCATGACAGAAATAATGACTTTTAACGGTGTTGAGATGTCTCAATACTTTAGAATTACTGACATTATTCGCCCGATTGGTAATAAAAGGACGGTGTCAACTGACACTTCTCCTTTTTTGGGGGTGAATATCCAAGAAATTAAGATCGGAGCTAAAGAACACAAAATCAAATTTGACATTAAAGGGAAATCAGAGATTGAAATTGAACAGCTTAAACATGATTTAGCTGGCGTATTCAACGTTGATAAACCAGTCAAAATTACATATGCAGATGAACCAGACAAGTATTATTTAGGTTTGCCTGTTGACGATATTTCTCACGATAACATAACACGTTGGTTTCAGCGTTCAGAAATCACTATTTTAATCCCTGACGGAGTGGCTCATTCGGTGACGGATGCACGTTTTGAAGAGCCTACCTGGAACGGCAATAAAATGACGTTTCAAATTAACAATGAAGGCAATGTAAATGCTTATCCGATTATCACGATTAAACATAATTCAGAAAACGGCTATGTCGGACTAGTTAGTCAAAATGGCGCTTTTGAGCTTGGAAGCAAGGAAGAAGCAGACTCTGAAGAATACAAGAAATCTGAAATCTTGTTTGATTACACGTCAAACACTGGACCAACAAGGATTTTAAATGGATTTGAAGAGGGTAAATTTAATGAGGCAATTAGTAACGTTCAAGAGGTTCTAGACGGACAACTTGAGATAGACAACGCTTGGGGAAGACCACACATCCACTTGAAGAACGGGACGTCTGCGTCTATCACTTGGGACATACCAGCAGACAGTGCAGGAGAGGCAGGAGCACTCTATGAGTACATCTGGTGGAGACAGATTTTTTGGGCTGGTCATCAGTCGCAATACGGTTTTATGAAAGTTGTTGTCTCAGATGAAAATGGTCAGTTTCTGTATGGAACAGAGACATTTAAACGCTCTAACAGTCTAACGACTGAATATAATTTCATGGTTTCAGACGGAAAAGGTGGCTATCATTTTCTTGACCGCTATACATTTTGGTGTACGCATTTAGACAGTCAAAATCCATTTAATGAGCCACGAGGTTGGTCAGATATCTACAGGAAAGATGGCTGGATACAGTTTTTTTGGAACGGTCAATACAAAGAATACAACATCCCTGAGATAAAGGGTAAAAAGTCCGCTAAAGTCAGTGTTATATTTGGGAGCGTAGGGGGCAAGCCTGGAGTGACACACGTTTATCTTGATGATATCGTTTATCGCAAAGATTTTGTGACAGGTACTAGAGACATCCCGAACCGCTACGCTATGGGCTCAACCGTTGTTATTAACAACGAAACAAACACAGTGACTAAAGACGGTCTTAACAAAAATTCGGACATTGTCCAAGGCTCACATCATTTCTTGAGTGTTCCACCTGGGGAGTCTGAGTTAGACATCTATTTCTCATCGTGGATTAAGAAAATGCCTACAGTTAAGGTGGAGTTTGAGAATAGGAGTTTGTAAATGCTTCTAACAATACACGATGCACAACTGAGAAAAGTAGCGTTCGTTGATAACGAGAAGCAAGGCACGTTAGATTTTTTCGATGACACTTGGACACGCAATTTGCAAACTGGGTCATCAACATATGAATTTAGCATTTCAAAAAAATCACTTGTTTCTGACATGGTCTTTAACAGAACTTACAGTTATTTGAACGAACGTGCTTTTGTTTCATTTGAGTACAAAGGCGAGACGTTTCTCTTTAACGTGATGACTGTTGAAGAAGATGAAAAGAAAATCAAATGCTATTGTGAGAATTTAAATCTAGAACTTATTAACGAGTATTCGAATCCGTTTAAGGCTGATAGAGCTATGTCATTCGTTGAGTATTGCAATGCTATGGATTTACTAAATATGACTAAATTATCCGTAGGTATCAACGAGATTTCGGACTACAAGCGTACGTTGGAATGGGAAGGACAAGACACGAAACTTGCCAGACTTATTTCACTTGCGAACAAATTTGATGCTGAAATCGAATTTAAAACCTACCTCAACGATGACAGTACTATCAAGCAGTTTTTGGTCAATGTTTATCACGAAAATGATGGCGTGAATTACCACGGCGTTGGGCGTGACAGGAAAGACATAACGCTTGTTTACGGAAAAAACATCAAGTCAATTAGGCGCAAGATTGATAAGACGAACATCTTTAACATGATTGTGCCAACTGCTCAAAGTGAAGAGAACAGTGATCAGAAATTGACTATCGGAAGCTTGCCAAACTGGGAGCTCAAGAATGATAAAGGCATCGTTGAGTTTTACAAGCGTGGCGATGCTCTCTATGCGCCTATTTCAGCACAGCTTTATCCGTCAACGTTTACGTCGGAAACTCAATCAGACCAATGGACTAGACGCGACATGGACTTTAACGTCAAAAGCATTCAACAGCTTGAGACAGAAGGTTTGAAACAGTTGAAAGCGTCAGCTTATCCAGAATTAACATACGAATTTGACGGCTATATTGATGCAGATATTGGAGACACAGTAGAGCTCTCAGATGGTGGCTTTGCTAACACATTGCTGATTGAAGCACGTATTTTTGAACAAAAGCTAAGCTTTTCGACTAAAAAAAACTGGAAGACCACACTTGGAAATTTTAGAGCTTTGCAAAGCAAGTTATCTAACGACATCCAGAGCGAACTTGAACGTTTAGTAGAAGATGCAAAACCGTACAATATTCGCATTTCGACGGATAATGGAACGATGTTCAAGAACAATGAGGGCGAAAGTCTAGTAAAAGCCACACTTTGGAAAGGTGGCAAAGTTGTTAGTCGGGACGTCTCATGGCGCTGGGCTTTGGACGGCGTGGTCACAGTCGGTATGCAATACCGTGTCCAAGCTAAAGACATCACTGACACAGCTGTTTTAACCGTCTCTGCTTACATTGGCAACAATGAAGTAGCAACAACTGAAATCACGCTGACTAATGTTAACGATGGCGCTAAAGGCGATAAGGGAGACAGAGGTGCAGATGGTATAGCTGGTAAAGATGGCGTAGGTTTAAAATCAACAGTCGTCACTTATGGATTAAGTACATCTGAAACCACACAGCCAACTAGCTGGAGTGTCCAAGTGCCAATGTTGACGAAGGGCAAGTACTTGTGGACTAAAACAGTATGGACTTATACAGATAACACTAACGAAACAGGCTACCAGAAAACATATATTGCCAGAGATGGTAACGATGGAAATGATGGTATAGCTGGTAAGGATGGCGTAGGTATCAAGTCAACGACTATCACTTATGCAAGCTCAACTTCTGGCATAACTAAGCCTACAAGTGGCTGGTCTAGCACTATTCCGAGTGTTTCAGCTGGTAACTTTCTTTGGACTAAGACTGTTTGGATGTACACGGATAATACTAGCGAGACTGGCTATTCTGTTGCAAAAATGGGTGAGACTGGTGCTAAGGGTGATAAAGGTGAGACTGGACCACGAGGGCCAAAAGGCGAACAAGGAATCGCTGGTGCTACTGGTGCAACGGGTGCACAAGGTCCGAAAGGCGCCGATGGAAAGACAAGTTACATTCACATTAAATACTCGCCAGTCCCAATACCTAAGGATAGTCAAATCACAGATACGCCTAACGCTTATATTGGTGTTTACACTGACTACAACCCTAATGACAGTAATAAAGCAAGCGCTTATACATGGTCTAAGTGGCAAGGTGAAGATGGTGCACAAGGTGTTCAAGGGCCTAAAGGTACTGATGGAAAGACAAGCTATATTCACTTTGCATATGCCAATAGTGCAGACGGAAAGACCAACTTTAGTACTACTTATTTCTCTGGTGCTCTATATGTCGGAACGCTAACAGATTATAATTCAGCTGATAGTACGACATACTCCGCTTACACTTGGAGCCGTTTAAAAGGAGACAAAGGCGATAAGGGTGATAAAGGTGAGACCGGTGAGCGTGGTCCGCAAGGTATTCAAGGTTTGCAAGGTCCGAAGGGCGACCAAGGTATCCAAGGTCCCAAAGGTGCAGACGGTAAGACGCAGTACACGCATATTGCTTACGCTGATAATGAAACGGGTGGCGGTTTTAGTCAAACAGACCAAACCAAAGCCTACATCGGTATGTATGTTGACTTTAACGCCACAGACAGTACAGACCCGACTAAATATCGTTGGTCTAAATGGCACGGTGATAAAGGTGCAACAGGTGCTCAAGGTATTCAAGGACCAAAAGGTGCTGATGGTAGAACACCTTACCTACACATCGCCTACGCCAACAGTGCAGATGGACGTACTGATTTTAGCACGTCAAATAGTGGCAACAAGCGCTATTTAGGTACGTACACGGATTACACTCAAACAGACAGCACAGACCCGACTAAATACAAGTGGGTTGATATGGTTGGTACGGTCAAAGTCGGCGGAAGGAATTTACTAAGAAATTCTAAAACACTGACAGGTTCTAATATCAGTGGAGCGGGAACGAACTTATCAGAAACATATGAAGGCTGTACAGTTCGTTATATCAAATCGAAAAGTCAAGCAGAAATTCTACAATTTTCAAATTGTGTAGTTCCTAAAGTTGGCAGTACATATACTGTAAGCTTTTGGGCTAAGGGTGCTGGTTCGTTTAGGGTATATTTCTACGGAAATCCAAGCTACTTACCAGTTTCAAGTGGTATTACATCTCAAAATGTAAGTACCTTATCTGGTGATGGCTCTGTTGATTTTGCGCTTACAAATACTTGGGAGCGTTATTGGGTTACGTACAAGCTAAAAGACAGCTATCCAACTAGTGACACGTCTGTAGCTAAACATTTGCTATTTAGGCACCTTAATAGCAACCCGTCAGAGTTCGAGCACTATATTGCTGGTTGCAAACTCGAAGAAGGCAACGTTCCAACGCCGTGGACACCAGCTTTAGAAGACGTCCAATCAGACATTGACAGCAAAGCGGACCAAGTGCTCACACAAGAGCAGTTGAATGCGTTGGCAGAGAAGAATAATCTTATCAAAGCCGAAATGGAAGCAAAAGCGAGCATTGATACTGTCGATAAATGGATAACAGCTTACGAAAACTATGTTAAAGCAAATGATGCAGATAAAGCTAAATCGGAACAAGCTTTAAAAGAAGCGTCAGAACGTATCTTGGGAATGAGATACGAAGTTAACGACTTAAAGTTCGCATGGGATGCAATCGATAGATTCATGAGCTTTCAAAATGAAGGCTTGATTATCGGTAAAAAAGATGGTTCAGCTTACGCTAAATTTAGTGATGACAGGATTAGCTTATTTTCTGGAAGCAGCGAAGTGATGTACATTTCTCAAGGTACGTTAAATATTGCTAATGGTATTTTTACGAAGACGATTCAAATTGGACGTTTTCGCTTTGAAACGCACCCAGCCGATGCAGACATGCTGGTATTAAGGTATTTAGGAGGTTGATATGGCAACAGCTACATTTAGCGGTTCTTACGGTCGTAATATGGCATTGGAATTGCAGGCGACGCAAACAGGCCAAAATATAGCTGGAAATTACAGTACTGTTAAAGTAGTAGGTCGTTTGCGTACTAACGGTTATGCCTCTATGTGGGGTGTCACAAGCGATGTCACTATACACATTAATGGCGATGGTGCAATCGAGCATCCCGTGATTAATATCGGAACAAATTCAACACAGGAAATCTTTAATCGCACTTACAACGTCGGGCATGACTCAGAAGGTAAGAAAACGGTCGGAGTTCAGTTAAGCGTTGGCCTAAATACGGGCGGATACGGTTCTGCTATGGTCGCTTTTGATTTACCGTTGACACAAATCAAGCGTGCAAGTACTGGGAAGGTGACAGCTACTGAGCTTGGTAAAGTTGCGACTATTACAATTGACCGCAAAAACAGTTCATTTAAACACACCTTACGTTATAACTGGGATGGAAAAACTGGAACGATTGCAACAAACGTTGACACGTCATGTAATTGGACTTTACCACTCGATTTTGCTAACACAGTTCCAAATGCGGATTATCACTGGGGAACGGTCTACATTGACACATATTCAGGCAGCACCAAAATCGGGACGAAGGAAGTGACGTTTAACGCCAATATCCCAGCAAGCATTAAACCAACCTTAGGCGGTATTAGCTTATCTGACAGCAATATGACTGTATCCAATCTGATAAATACGTCAAATACATTCGTGCAGGTCTTGTCTAATATCAAAGTTGCTTTTAACAACGCTAGCGGTGCTTACAGCTCTACCATTTCCAATTATCGTGCGGAAATCGTCGGCAAAAATCTTAGCACAACGTCAAACGGCGGTTCACTTGGCATGATGGACTTCAATGGTTCAGTGACTGTTAGAGCGACAGTCACAGACAGTCGGGGACGAACGTCAGACCCTGTTGAAATTCCTGTTAATGTGTTGCCGTATTTCACGCCGCACATGAGTTTCACCGCACAGCGTAGCGGTTCTGCTAGCACGACCTTAACCGTCACAAGAAATGCCAGAATAGCTCCTTTAACAGTCGGTGGAAAGCAAAAGAACAAAATGATTATTTCTTTTAAGTACAAGGAGCATTCAGCTACTAACTACACGACTGACACAGGCAGCGCAGGTGGGACGTGGACGACTATTGATAATTTAACAAACTCTAGGGCTAATTTAGCAGCTACTTTTAGCACACTAAAGACTTATGACATTATCGGTAAAATCGAAGATGCATTTACAAGCTATGAGTTCTTAGCAACTGTTGGTACAGAGAAGTTTCCTATTGCAATTAGACCAGACAGGGTAGGTTTTGGCAAAACACCAGAAAATGCAAATGCTGTTGACAGCGATTGGGTGTTTAAATACAAAAACAAAGACATTCAACACCATCAGTTGACTAATAATACTGGGACTGCTATCCTCCTAGCTGAAGGTACAGATTTTAACACAATCACGACTGCAGGTTTTTATCGCTGTTACAACCCGCTTCATGCTCCTACAGTTGGTTCTTTAAGTGGTTGGAAATATCTAAGAGTAACAAGACATGATGACTCATGGGTACTGCAAGAAGTTAGCGACTATAGGGGTGGAACGCCAGCGTTTAGACTTAAAAGCGATAATGTATGGAACCCATGGCAATACTACGCAATCCAAAACACAGTAGCAGAATTCACAGCGGTCAATCAGACTAAAGTGTACAGCACTACACTAGCTGGTCCGTACGGTTTCGGAATAGCTGTAACTCGCTCAGGAAATGTCGTAACCGCCACTATGGATTATATTCACCGCTCAAACACGAACTGGAGCGGTACCGCTAACGAAACCATACCAGTCGGCTGGAGACCTGTAAGTCAAGCAATTATTAATGCAATAGGTGAAGGTGGTGGTGGAACTGGTGCGTCACTATTTAACGGTAGCTATGTTCACTTGTCGTACAAGCCCGACGGCTCTATCAGCGGTCGTATTAAGCTGGAAGCTAATCCGCTTTGGTTTGGTGCTACAATCTCATGGATTACCACAGACCCATTCCCATCATAGAAAGGAGAAAATATGAAACTAAAATTTGGTTCAAAATCACAGGAATTTGAGCAAGATGGCACGGTTAAAGGTACGAAAGTCACCTTGACCAACGATGACGGTGCATTCTATCCCGTCATGCTACCAGCCGACAAAATCAGCTTATCTAACGCAGAGCTGGAAGAGTTAGCGCTGGAAGTCGTTTATCAAGAGAATTTTCGTGATAAGTACGAAAACGAGAAATTCAGCGAGATTGATGAGAAAATCAAAAATTACAACGAAAATTCAGAAGTAGCACAAGCTACACTGTTAGACCTTATCACCCAACTTTACGATAAAGGAGTACTAGCAGATGAAATTAGTGAAGAAACTCAAAAATGAAATAGAAAGAGGAATAGATATGATGATTAAACTTTACGCAATTAACGTTATTTCAGGAAACTACCAATATGCCAAAATCCCAAAAGTGCTTAAACCAAAAGTCAAAGCACAAATCGCTCTCATGGTCGAAGATGATGAGCTTTTGGCAGAGCTAACTAAGGAAAATACTGCTGAATAAGCTTAGAAAGCAGAGGGGCTTATGGTTGGACAAGATATTATTCATGAAGCCATGAGAGCAACTTGGACGATTGATAAAGTTGGCGGAGTTTTAGCTATAGCTATTATCCTAGTCATCTTGCTTTTAATCAGCGGTATGATTTGGGTCATCAAAAAGTTAGTGACTGGCTTTCAGGAGACGAATAAGGAACTGTTAGCTTCCAATAATCGGATTGCTACTGAAAACCAACAGCAAATGGCTAGATTGACAGAAGCTGTTAATAATCTCTCACTAGAAACTCGCAAAGACATATCAGTTTTGCAAGAGAAGGTGGACGATTTAGAAGATGTTGTTAGAAATACACAGATGTTTTAAAGGAGTAAGAAAATGAATGATGTAATTTTACAAGGTATTATGCTTATTTTGACTGGTTTCGTTGGTTTTATCGTTAAGACGATAAAGGACTATCTGTTTAAAGAGGGTGGAGAAAAAGCTTTACGTATCGTTGAAATCGTAGCAAAGAATGCTGTTAATGCAGTAGAACAGATTACAGACGAGTACACAGATAGTGAGCAGAAGCTAACTGCTGCTAAGACGAAAGTCAAGAAAGCGTTAGAGCAATACAATATCTATTTATCTGATAGTCAGCTTGAAATGTTTATTGAAGCAGCAGTAAAAGAAATGAATGATAGCTGGAAAGGAGAAAATAAATGAATACAGATGTTTTAATCAACTGGTTTGAAAGTCGTCGAGGAAAACTCACTTATTCGATGTACGGAAGTCGAAATGGTTCAGACGGTACAGCGGACTGTTCAGGGTCAATCTCGCAAGCTCTTAAAGAGGCAGGGGTGAATATTGTTGGTTTACCGTCAACAGTCACATTAGGCTCACAGCTAGCCAAAAATGGCTTTTATCGTGTAAGCAAAAACGAAGATTGGAACGGACAGCGTGGGGACATTGTCATGATGTCATGGGGTGCTGATATGTCGCAATCTGGTGGTGCTGGTGGGCACGTCGGAGTGCTAGAGGACGCTAACACATTTATCAGCGTTGACTATTCAACTGGCGGACAAGCAGGTACAGCGGTATCAAGCCATAATTGGGATAGTTATTACAACAACTCTAGACCAGCTTATATCGAAGCTTGGCGCTTTAGCGGGTCAACAGCTACACAACCTAACACAGTTGTTTCTGGCGGTCGTAAACCAGACAGCAAGGCTTACTACCTAGCTAATCAGGTAGCTTTCGTTAACGGTATCTATCAAATCAAATGCGACTATTTAGCGCCTGTTGGGTTTGATTGGACTGACAACGGTATTCCTGTTGGTCTGGTAAACTGGGTAGATGAAAACGGCAACAACTTGCCTGACGGTCAAGACAAGGACTTTAAAGCTGGTATGTACTTTAGTTTTGAGATTGACGAGGCTCATATTGCAGATACTGGCGAAGGCGGATATTATGGCGGATATTACTGGCGTAAATTTGAGTTCGGTCAATTCGGTACAGTCTGGCTTTCTTGTCGTGATAAAGACGACTTGGTAAATTATTACAATTAAGCCAAAAGAAAAGCTCTAAGCGATTGCTTAGGGCTTCTTTTTTTATCTATAAAATAAATAAGCGACTAGATACAATGTCATTTTTAAAAATCGTCAAACCAACGTATCTCTTGCCGACTTTAATGATTTTTGTTAGTTTGATATCAGCTAAACCGTGTATTCTAAATTCTAATTTAACAACTGGATACCATTTTCCGCAAAATTTTCCGTATTTGAAAGGATTTTTCATTTTACTACCTCGCTCGCTTTTGTTATATTATAACATAAATAGTATAATTAATTAGTTAACCTTTAACGCTCCCGACTTTGTGTTGGGAGCTTTTTTATTGCCTACAGAAAGGAAAAAAAGTTATGAAAACCTCAGAAATAATTGAGCTTATCAGTTCAATCGGAATTGCTTTAACAGGTTTTGGTTCAGCCTTAACGGGCGTAGCCAAAGTAATCAAAGCAACAAAAAAAGAACCTCAAAAAACAGCCCAACCAAGGAAGTTTAAATAAGGTTCTGTAGTGGGAACGGGAGCGAAAGCTCCCACACCTACTATGTTGAGTATATCATAACTGGTTAAAATTATGAAGTATTTTATTATTTTTGCTTTTGTATTCTTAGTATATCTATGGATAGCAAAAGATGATTAAAGGGAAGTAATATGATTGAAGTATTATCAAAACAAGAAATTTTAAACTTACTAACGAATAATTCACGTTATCAGATTTCTAAAGCAACAGGAATATCTGAACAGACGTTATCAAATTACGCAAACGGCGTTACAGATGTCGGGCGTATGTCATACAACAACGCTATCAAATTAACAAAATACGCAAAAGAAAATGAGGTAAAGCTAAAACAAAAGACGGTCTAACCAGACCGCCTTTTTCTTCCTATTTAATAAACAAATTTAATATATTTGATTGAGATGTTGATTGTTTTGCTAATCATTGGTGTCTTGATGCTGTTATTTGTGCCAAACTTGAGCAAGCAAAAAGAGGTTGTGCATGAAAAAGGAGATGCTGCTGTTGTCAAAGTTGTCGAAAGTCAGATGGAGCTTTATGAAGTGAAGACAGGTAAACAACCAACTGTAAATGATTTGGTGAAAGCTGAATATATTTCAAAAGACCAAGCTCAAACATATAATGCGGCTAAAAAATAAAGCTTTTTGCGCCTTTACCCTTATCGAAAGTTTGCTGACTTTAGCAATTTCTTGTTTTATGGTCATCATGCTATCAGGTTCGGTCAATCATATTTTTCAATCGGTCGATGAAACTTTGTTCTTTCTTTCCTTTGAAAATCTTTATCGCGATACACAAAAATTGGCTAGTATTAAGCAGGAAAGTCAGACTTTGCAGATATCGCAAGATGCGATTTCAAATGGAATCACTAGTGTTAAGGTTCCTAAAACTGTATTGGTTGACAAGAAGTATCAGCTTGTTTTTGATAAATCAGGGGGTAATTCATCTCTTACCAAGATACAGTTTCATACAGAAAACCAGGCAATCGATTATCAATTGTACATAGGAAGTGGTAACTATAAAAAAACAGAAACTAAAAGCTTACATACTCCTTGAGGGCTTGGTAGCTCTTGCTTTATTAGCAACGATTATCAGTCTGGTCTTAGGAGAAATGGACCGTAGTCGCACTCAAATGCAAGAGAGTTTACATCAGCAAGAAGTACTTAATGTAGCGACCATGGCCGTTCAAACAGGACAAGACCATTTGGCCATTAATGGGGTTGAGGTGCGTATGGTTAAGCATGATAATGAGATTTCCGTTTATGATGGGCAAAATGAGGTGCTGCATGTCACGAAAAATTAGATTAAGAGCTTTTACCCTTTTAGAAAGTTTGGTAGCTTTGTTGGTTATCTCAGGTTCCATATTGGTTTATCAAGGATTGACCCAAAGCATTTCAAGCAATGTCCATTATTTATCGGCGAATCAAGAGGAAAAATGGTTGCTCTTTTCTCAGCAGCTGCGTTCTGAGCTTGCTGGTTGTCAGTTGAATAAAGTTGCTGACAACAAACTCTATGTTAGTAAAGGTAATCAGCAATTGGCTTATGGCTTGTCTAAGGCTGATGATTTTCGAAAAACAAATGCCTCAGGTCAGGGTTATCAACCCATGTTCTTTGGCGTGACGTCATCTAGCATCAGTCAGGATGGCAATAAGGTGATAATTAAACTGCAATTAGGCAGTGATATGGAGAGATGTTTTGTTTACACTTTTAAGACGACAAGTTAAAGCAGGAATTTTATTATATGCCTTACTGATGGCGGCTATCTTTGCACTGCTTTTGCAATTTTATTTGGGGCGCGTGGTTGCAAGTGAACGTCAACATCAGGCACAGATAAAATCAGCCCAAGCTTACCTGATGGCAGAAATGAGTAAAGACTTGGCTGATGAGGAATCAGGACAATACCAATTTGATAAAGGAACAGTAAGTTATCACTACAAAGACAAACTCTTAGTAGAGACCGTTACGTTAGGTAGCAAGGAGGAGTTTCAATACACGTTTTACCTTCCTAAGAAAGAAAAACAAGCACTTGAAAAAGAAAGTCACTAGTGCTTTCTTTTCATTTTCAAGGTTTTTTGATATGATTAGTCTTGGAGGGGAAAATGAATTTTGAAAAAATCGAAACAGCTTACGGGCTGATTCTAGAAAATATACAGTTAATCGAAAATGAGTTGAAAACACACATTTACGATGCTCTTATTGAACAAAACTCTTTTTATCTTGGTGCTGAAGGTGCCAATGAGACAGTAGCTGCTAATAATGAAAAACTACGCCAACTTGATTTAACTAAAGAAGAATGGCGTCGTGCTTTTCAGTTTATTTTTATTAAAGCTGCTCAAACAGAAGCACTTCAGGCAAATCACCAATTTACACCTGATGCAATTGGCTTTATCTTAATGTTCCTTATTGAGAATTTGACAGCTTCAAAAGAACTTGATGTTTTAGAAATTGGTAGCGGAACAGGTAACCTTGCACAAACCTTGCTCAATAATTCATCTAAAGACTTGAATTACCTTGGAATTGAAGTTGATGATTTGTTGATTGACTTGTCAGCAAGTATTGCCGAAGTGATGGATTCTAAAGCTCAGTTCGTTCAAGAAGATGCTGTGCGCCCACAGATTCTTAAGGAAAGTGACGTCATCATCAGTGACCTTCCAGTCGGCTTCTATCCCAATGATGAGATTGCAAAACGCTACAAAGTAGCAAGCAGTGAAGAACACACTTATGCGCATCATTTGTTGATGGAACAATCTCTCAAATATCTCAAAAAAGATGGTATTGCTGTCTTTTTAGCACCGGTTAGTCTTTTGACAAGTAAACAAAGTGATTTGTTAAAGGCATGGTTGAAGGATTATGCTGATGTTATTGCGGTGATTACTTTACCAGAACCTATTTTCGGCAATGTGGCCAATGCTAAGTCAATTTTTGTCTTGAAGAAACAGGCTGAACATACTCCAGAAACATTTGTTTACCCGCTTGCTGACTTGCAAAGTCGCGAAGTTTTAACAGATTTTATTGAGAAATTTAAAAAATGGAATGTTGAAAATATGATTTTTTAAAATAGTTGTGCTAAAATGGAGATATATTATGAAAGCGCTCTAGAGGTAAATTTATGGCGAAAACTATTTCTATTAATGCAGGAAGTTCAAGTCTCAAATGGCAACTGTATAAGATGCCTGAGGAAGAAGTTATTGCAAAAGGTTTAATCGAACGTATCGGCCTTGCAAATAGTGTTTCTACAGTGAAATTTAATGGTCAGAAGTATTCGGAAACGAAAGACATTCCAGACCATACAGCTGCTGTAAAAATCCTTCTTGATGACTTGATTTCGATGGACATTATTGCTAGTTATGATGAAATAACTGGTGTTGGTCACCGCGTGGTGGCTGGGGGTGATTATTTCAAAGAATCGGCCCTGGTAACCGATAAGGTGATTCAACAGGTTGAAGAATTGTCAATGCTAGCACCGCTTCATAATCCTGGAGCAGCTCTTGGGATTAAAGCGTTCAAGGAAATATTGCCTGATATTACGAGCGTTGTTGTTTTTGATACTGCCTTCCATATGACAATGCCTGAAGTAGCTTACCGTTATCCTATTGCTAATCGTTATTACACTGATTATAAGATTCGTAAATATGGAGCACACGGTACAAGTCATCAGTACGTTGCCCAAGAGGCAGCTAAGGTTTTAGGCAAACCTTTAGAAGACTTGAAATTGATTACTTGTCATATTGGTAATGGAGTCTCTATTACAGCCATTAAAGGTGGTAAATCTGTTGATACTTCAATGGGATTAACTCCGCTTGGTGGTACAATGATGGGAACACGTTCAGGAAGTATTGATCCAGGTGTCATTACTTATCTTCTAGAATGTGAGCCAGCGATGGCTGATCCTAAAAAAATTCGTACCATCTTGAATCGTGATTCAGGTTTACTCGGTATTTCGGAAAAATCAAGCGACATGCGTGATATTCTAGTAGGAAAAGCAGAAGGTGATGAAAAATGCCAACTTGCTTATGATATGTATGTTGATCGCTTGAGAAAATATATTGGACAATACTTCGCCGTTTTAAACGGTGCCGATGCTATTGTCTTCACCGCCGGTATCGGTGAAAATTCTAGTGATGTTCGTGCGGATGTCATTTCTGGAATGACTTGGTTTGGTGTCGATGTTGACCCAGCTAAGAATATTTCAGGTGCTTATGGTGTGATTTCAACAGATCAAGCTCGCGTAAAAGCAGTTGTTATTCCAACGGATGAAGAACTTGTGATTGCGCGTGATGTTGAACGTTTCAAACACCCTACTAATTAGTTATCAAAATATTATGATAAGACCAGAAAAGCTGACCTATGGGTCAGCTTTTTTGATGCTTTTATAAAAAATGTAAAACAAACTTGACATAAAATGTAAAGCGTACTATACTTTAAATGTAAAGTTAACTTTACTAATGATAAGTCGTTGGAGGGATAAATGGAAACAAGAATTCAAGAACTTCGAAAAGCAAATAAAGTTAGCCAAGCTGAGCTTGCTGAGGCACTTGGAGTTACCAGACAAACCATTATTTCCTTAGAAAAAGGACGCTATAATGCTTCTTTAGAATTAGCGCATAAAATTGCCAAATATTTTGGCATAACAATTGAGGAAATCTTTATTTTTGATGAAGCGTAAAGGGGGAGATGTAGAAATGGAAAAGATTAGAGCTATAGTTGATAGGCAAGAAAGTAGAAAAGAAACTGGAATGTTCTTGTTGTTTTTAGGAGAAAGTTTATTTGTTTTTAGCTACTTCATGAAGATGAGCGATTTTCTTTTTGGGATGGGGCTTGGTATGAGTATGATATTAAATTTACTTGCAGTGATTTTTCTATCAGCAAAGGGAGAGGAGTAAATGATGTTATTAAAAGCTGTTGCTAGCTGGAACCGTAAGAAAAGTTTTGAAGAGTATCGCCGATATTTACTAAGACTTTCATACTTTATCTTAGCTTTATCTAGCCTTAGTTTGGTGTTAGCTAGTTTGATAAGAGACAATGATTTTGCGTCAGGATTAATGCTTGGTGGTAGCAGTGCTGGTCTTGTTTTTGCTATTTACTATTGGCTGCTTTCTCGTCAGCCAAAACGTTTAAAAGCTGCTTACATTGCTCTTTATGATGAACGTAATCAGTATATTTTACGAGTGACTGCTGTATCAACTTTGATTTTTATGTTTCTTGTAAATGTGATTATGATTGCTTTGTATGCCTTCCTGGGCATTGCCTTTTCTTATGTTATTTTATTGATGATTTGGTTGTATTGTTTGCTTTTAGGATTTTTAGGCTTACGAATTATTTTTTCAAAGATTTTATAATGGGGGAGATTCTTATGAAAAAATTGGTATCATTTTTTAAATATTTGGGGTTAGCGGTAGGCGTGATTTTCTTGGAACAGTTGCCCGTTGCTTTTCTAAGAAAAAATCAGCCTTTTTGGCAAATACTTATGCTGATTCTAGCTTTTTTAGTGGTGACTTTAGTAACGGTTTTGATTGCTAAGCGTTTAGGCTTTTTAAATCATGCTAGTCAGTTGTTGACGAGAGGTGCTTGGAAGAGTATTTTTATGGGATTTTTAGTTATGATTCCTGTGAGAATGCTTGGAGGCATTACTTTAGTTTTGGAGCATGGTACAAAGGCAAATACGCTGAATCAATCAGTTATTGAAAATCTTGGCATGTCACCAGCTTTGCTTTTTGTGATGACAGTTGTGGCAGCTCCAATTGTTGAAGAATTTGTTTTTCGTGGGTTGATTGTCAAACAAGCCTTTCATTTTTCTAAGTTAGGTGTTTTGGTCAGCAGTTTGCTTTTTGGGGCACTTCATATGCCGACAGATTTGGGAAGTTGGATTCTTTACGGTGGTATGGGATTAGTGTTAGCGATGATTTATCGCAAAACACAAAAGCTAGAGTTTTCTATTGCTGTTCATGCTCTGAATAATTTTCTAGGTGTTCTTAGTATGATTTTATAAAAAAAAGCGACTGAATTCAGTCGCTTTCTTGGTGTATTACAAGGCTTTTGCTTTTGCAATTGTCGCATCAATACTTGAAACAACGCTTGCAGTTAAGCCAGTTTTTTCAAGGTCTAGAAGGCCTGCAATGGTTGTTCCACCAGGACTTGAGATTTTATCAATCAAATCGTGTGGGCTGTCAGAACCTTGAAGAAGATTTTCAGCACTAGCAAGGACTGTTTGTGTCACGATGTCTAGTGATTTTTCTTTTGGAATACTGTATTTAACACCAGCTTTGGCAAGTGCCTCGATAAAGAGGTAAATGTAAGCTGGGCTTGATCCAGCAAGGGCTGTAAAGGTATCAAAATCTTTTTCAGGGATATCAAAGGTTGAACCAAAACTGTCAGTGATTTCTTTGGCAGTTGATAGAAGTTCAGCAGAGACTTTGTCATTTGTACAAATAGCAGTTGTACTTTTCAAGATTTGTGCATTAAGGTTTGGCATAATGCGGATTAATGGAAGGTTTGGATCTGTTAATTTGCCAAGGCGTTCAAGAGTGACACCAGCTGCCATTGAAAGAATAGGTTGGTGGAAGCGAAGTCCAGCAAGGACAGGTTCAAACATTTGTGGCTTGATGCCAAGGACAACCAAATCAGATTGGTCGATGAGTTCTTGGTGTGAAAGTGCTGCTTCAACTTCAAGTTGTTCTGCAATTTCGCGTGAGCGAGGAAGTGAAGAACCTGAAATGATGATATTGTGTGATGTTGTATTAAGTCCATTGATGATGGCAGTTGCCATTTTTCCGACTCCGATAAATCCGATTTTCATAGTAAAACAAAGGGGAAAGTACAAGAGAAATGTTTAATGACCTGAGTCCCCTAGCTCCTTTCTAGTATTTTTTGATGAGGTCAACAGTTGAGCGGTCTAATTTTTTAACGATAGCTTGAATGAAGGCTTGGGCTTGCAAGAAATCATCCATAGTATAAAGGCTTTGATGTGAGTGAATGTAACGTGCACAAACACCGATAGTTGTTGATGGGATACCATCGTTTTTGAGGTGAGCAGCACCAGCGTCTGTACCACCTTTTGCAGCATAGTATTGGTATTTGATGCCTGCTTCTTCGGCAGTTGTGAGCAAGAAGTCACGCATGTCTTTTAACATAACATGTCCTGGATCGTAGAAACGGAAAAGTGTTCCGTCACCGATTTTGCCTTGGTTGCCATAAATGTCGCCAGCAGGTGAACAGTCAACGGCAAAGAAGAGTTCTGGTTGGAATTTAGTTGCTGAGACATGTGCCCCGCGAAGACCAACTTCTTCTTGAACGTTAGCTCCAGCGATAAGGGTGTTATCAAGTTTTTGTCCTTTAAGGCTTTCAAGCAATTCTGTTACCATAAGCACACCAAAGCGATTGTCCCAAGCTTTTGAGATAACATTTTTTTGGTTAGCTGTAAGGATTGTTTCAGATTTTGGCACGATGATATCGCCAGGAAGGATACCAAATGCTTCGGCTTCAGTTTTATCTGTAAATCCAGCATCAAAAATGATGTCATCGATTTTTGGAAGAGAAGCAGAGCCATTTGCACCGCGAAGGAAGTGTGGTGGGACTGAGCCAGAAACAACAGGGATGGCAGAGCCGTCATGTGTGTAAAGTGTGAAACGTTGAGAACTTAAAACGAGTGGGTTCCAGCCCCCAATACCAACAGCACGCAATGTTCCGTCAGCTTTGATGTCGCTGACCATAAAACCGACTTCATCCATGTGGGCAGCAACCATGATGCGTGGGGCATTTTCAGCGTCAGAGTGTTTGATACCGAAAATACCCCCAAGTCCATCAGTTTGCACCTCATCAACAAGTGAAGTGATTTTTGAGCGAAGATAGTCACGAACGCTGTGTTCGTATCCAGCGATACTGTCAAGTTCAGTGACTTCTTTTATTTTTGAAAATAAATCTGACATAAAAACCTCGATTCTATGATTTCTATTTTACCACGTTTTCTGACAATTTTTAGATTGAAATAACATTGAATATTTGGACCTTGGTATTATGTGCTGAAATATGCTAAAATAAAGCGTATGAGAAACAAAAAAAGAAGCTTACTGCCAAGTCTTGGTCTAGTGGGAGTCGGCGGTGTCATCGCTTTGGGAGCAATCTTAAAGAAGAAACGCGAAGAAAAGCGACAAGAACAGATTAAAAATGCTATTCGTGAATATTTCAGCCGATTTGGTAGCATTTTGGTGCTTTATTTGAATGCTTATGAATCTGATGCAGAAAAGATGACTGGGGGTCTCGTTTTAGAGGACGGTCGGACGTTTCAATTTGTTTACCAAAATGGTGAGATTAGCTATGAGGAGGAGAAAAATGATTAGCCCAAAATCCTATGAAGAAATGGCTACCTATCTAGAAAAACCTGAAAAAGTGGTTTTCTTTTTTACGGCAAATTGGTGCCCAGACTGCCAATTCATCTATCCAGTCATGCCTGAAATTGAAGCAGAAAATCCTGAATTCACCTTTGTCCGTGTGGATCGTGATGATTTCATGGAAGTAGCACAACGCTGGAATATTTTTGGGATTCCAAGTTTTGTAGTGACTGAAAATGGAAAAGAAATTGGTCGTTTAGTTAATAAATTACGCAAAACCAAAGCAGAAATTAACAGCTTTTTAGCTAGATTGAAATAGGAGAGAAAATGATTTTTACGTACAACAAAGAACATGTCGGTGATGTCCTCATGGTAATTGTCAAAGATAGCAAAGGTGCTAAACTTGACTATGAACGCAAAGGCAATGTCTCACGCGTTTTCCTTGAGAAAAATGGTGAAACAGTTGCTTGGAATATTTTTGAAGTGTCAAGCTTGGTTACAATTGAAGGTGTTGGTCAAGTCACTCTATCTGACCAAGACGTTGCAACATTGAACGCTGAATTGACAAAAGAAGGTTTTAGCGAACAATTGGAAAATGAGCCTTCACCAAAATTTGTTGTTGGTCAAATCAAAGAAATGGTTGCTCACCCAGACAGCGACCACTTGAACATTTGCCAAGTACAAATCTCAGATGACAAAATCGTTCAAATCGTTGCAGGTGCGCCAAATGCCGCTGTTGGTTTGAAGACAATCGTAGCCCTTCCAGGTGCTATGATGCCAAACGGAAGCCTTATTTTCCCAGGTGCCCTTCGTGGCGAAAAGAGCTTTGGTATGATGTGCTCACCTCGCGAATTAGCCCTTCCAAACGCCCCACAAAAACGTGGTATCATCGAACTTGATGACACAGCCCTAGTCGGCGAAGCCTTTAACCCAGAAAAACACTGGAAAGGGTAAGAAATAGGAAAGTCCTAGGAAACTAGGACTTTTTTGCTACATTAATTTACTGTTTTCTAGATTCTTTTTCGAATAATAAGATAAGGAGGTAATGATGTACAATAAAGTTATTATGATTGGTCGTTTGACGGCGCAGCCTGAGCTTGTGACGACGTCAAATGAGAAATCTGTTACACGTGTAACATTAGCAGTTAACCGCCGTTTTAAATCGCAAAATGGTGAGCGTGAGGCTGATTTTATTTCAATTGTGGTTTGGGGACGTTTAGCAGAAACTCTTGTTTCTTATGCTGGAAAAGGAAGTCTGATTTCGATTGATGGCGAGCTTCGCACACGCAAATATGAAAAAGATGGTCACACGAATTATGTGACAGAAGTGCTTTGCCATTCTTTCCAACTTTTAGAAAGCCGTGCCCAACGTGCTATGCGAGAAAATAATGTGGCAAACGACCTCGCTGATTTAGTTTTGGAAGAGGAAGAATTACCATTTTAACCAACCCAAGCTCGAGTTAGTTTTTGACTTGAGCTTTTTTTGTTATTATCAGGAAATAGTTTTTTTGAAACCCTTTTCAAAAAATGCTATACTGAGAGAAAATAGGAGGAAAAGTACAATGGTAAAAATAATTTTTAGTGATATTGACGGCACTCTTATTAATGATGCCTTAAAAGTGATGCCTAGGACACGCCAAGCCCTTCGTCATGCTGTTGATACAGGTATTTTATTTGTTCCAGTTTCGGCGCGTATGCCAGAGGCGATTAAGCCAATTTTGAAAGATTTTTTACCTGATGTACCCATGATTTCCTATAATGGTGCCCTCATCCA
>SKEE01000190.1_pt1 | contig 72961 bp, 66 predicted proteins | sample 4826661 | NCBI WGS metagenome assembly SKEE01 (sample SAMN11008817, study PRJNA524170) | human gut metagenome | biome: Human fecal sample; material: Feces; isolation source: fecal sample from pouch patient p20 | host: Homo sapiens | place: Israel: Tel-Aviv | collected 2016-11-14
GTTAGTATTCAGTTAATATCCATTTTATTCAAAATGTATTATAATATCAGGAGGAATGAATGATGAAAAAATTTGTATGCGGTATCTGCGGTTTTGTTTATGAAGGTACGGAAGCTCCGGAAAAGTGTCCTCAGTGCGGCGCTCCGAAAGAAAAATTCACGGAACTCGTCGCTGGTGTCAAAGAATACGCTGACGAACATCGCGTAGGCATCGCTAAAGGCGTCGACGAACGCATCCTCGAAGGCCTCCACCTCAACTTCACAGGCGAATGCTCCGAAGTCGGCATGTACCTCGCTATGAGCCGTGTCGCTGACCGCCAGGGCTATCCGGAAGTCGCTGAAGCCTACAAACGCATCGCTTTCGAAGAAGCTGAACACGCTGCTAAATTCGCTGAACTCCTCGGCGAAGTCGTTACGGACGACACCAAGACCAACCTCGAAATGCGTGCTGCTGCTGAACAGGGCGCTTGCGCAGGCAAGAAAGAAATCGCAACCCTCGCTAAACAGCTCAACCTCGACGCTATCCATGACACCGTTCATGAAATGGCAAAAGACGAAGCTCGTCATGGCCGTGTATTCGATGGCCTCCTGGCTCGTTACTTCGCAAAATAATCCGTTCGGGAATGCAAAAAGCGCTGTCTTATAAAGACAGCGCTTTTTTTAGTGGCTAGTGGTTAGTGGTTAGGGGATGGCAGAAGCCGCTACGCGACAGCGCTTTTCAACCAGTGACGTCGCAGATGACGCGGATGACGGCTTTATCGGCCTTGGACAAGTAACGTCCCCGTTTATAGGCCAGGACGATATCCCAGTCGTCCAGATAGGCCCGCAGGGAAAAATACTTCGGTTCCACAGCCGGGATATTGGCCAGAGCCAGGCCACCCGGTACGATAGCCGCGCCGACGCCGATGCCGGCCAGGGTCTGGGCCGTGGCCATGTCCGTCGTTTCCAGGGCCACTGTCGGCGATATATCCAGGGCTTCGACAAGAGCAAAAAAGGAATGGCGCAGTTCCTGGCCTTCTTTCATGACCAGGAAGGGATGGCCGTCGAGGCTGTGATAATCAAAGACAGGATAGCGGGAGTGGAGGCCCTCGTCATGCAGCGGTTCCCGCCCCAGGCCCCAGTCCGGCGAGGCAGCCAAGAGCAATTCTTCCCGGAAAAGTTCGATATAATCCAAGTCCCTATGCCCTGTAGGCTTAACGACGATAGAAAAATCCGTCTTTCCCTGGATGGCGAAATCTTCCAATTCCCGCGTCGTCCCTTCTTCCAGGCAGATATCGATGTGCGGATAGCGTTCGTTGATGATGGGAATAGCCCGCGCCAGGATGGTCGAACTGCGATAATTGGAACTGCCGATGCGCACGGTGCCGCCAACGGTCTGCCCCAAATCCTGGATACGCTGTTCCCGGACCTTGCACAAGTCCTGGATCTGCCCTTCGATGTCCAGATAGATACGCCCGGCTTCGGTCAAGGTCACAGGCTGATGGGAACGGTCAAAGAGTTCCGCACCGACATGGCGCTCGATGCGGCGGATGAACTGGCTCAACGACGGCTGGGTGATGTATAATTTTTCGGCTGCCGCTATGAAACTCCCTGTCTCAGCAATTTTACGGATATATTCATATTCACGTCTTTCCAACTCCATAAAAGCTCCTTTATGTAACAAAAAATATTCGTATACCTGATTATAACGCAAGAGCTATAGTTCGTATACGGCAAAACCACTTTGACGCCAGCCTCCTTCAAGGCTATCCTAAAGGTACCCTTGAAGGAGGTATTTTTATGAAATCATATCAGCATATCCTCGTCCCTATCGACGGATCCGATCATTCTAAACAAGCCTTGCAGCACGCCATCGACATCGCCAGGATCACTGGCGGTGCCATTACCCTGCTGAGCGTCGCCAATATGGCCGATATCATCAACCAGTTCGGGCAAATGGAAAATACGAGCGAACTAACTATGGATGAAATGACGGCTTCGGCCCAGGCCAACAGCACAGGACTGTTAAAAAAATTTGCCGCCATGGTACCCGCTTCCCTGTCAGTCCAGTCTATTTTTGAACTCAGCGCCCCGGAAGCGGCCATCCTGGCAGAACAGAAATCCCAATCGGCAGACCTCATCTGCATGGGCCGCGGCGGCGGCCAGGCCCTCAAGAATTTTCTTCTCGGCAGCGTCAGCACTTACGTCATCACTCACGCGCCCTGCCCGGTCCTCTTGGCCCGCGATGAAAAGAAAGGCCCATACCGGCATATCCTGGTGCCCGTAGACGGGTCTGAATCGTCTTTACAGGCCCTGAAACAGGCCGAAGTCCTGGCCAAAGGAGATGGCGCTTCCCTGACCGTCCTCTACGTCGCCAGCGTCAGCGACAGCCTGCGCGATACGGCCATCCCCAATACGCTGGAACCGCATAAATTACAGGAATTAGCCGCTCACATGCGGACCAAGGGCCATAACGCCTTCCTGCGCTGCCAGAAAGAATTATCATCTCAAGTCCCCTTGCAATGCCTGTATAAAATCGGCTCGCCCGGTCCGGTCATCTTACAGACCGCAGCCGATACGGAAACGGACCTCATCGTCATGGGCAGCCGCGGCCTGAACCGTATCCAAAGCGTCCTCCTGGGCAGCGTCGGCCGCTATGTATCCTCCCATTCAGGTCTTCCCGTCCTCATCATCCGCTAATCATTACTTCATTAAACTCCTCAGGAGATGATTCCCTTGAATAAACTCATGTATAAAGCCCAAAAAGAATCGGTCGCCCTCCTGGTCAACCGCATCATGGCCGAAAAAAATCCAGAAACCCGTAAGAAGACTTTGAAACGACTGACCACGATTATGGAAATCTTCTTCGGTGACTTATTTGAAGAAGAATCTTTTGCCAATGCCCGCAAGCTCATTGACGAAGGCGGCAAGTGGTTCCAATTCCTCAACCGAGCCCTGGATACACTCAACCCCAACGTAGTCCGTACAGCCGTCATGGACCTAGGCTTTGAATCGGGCTTCTACGGTCTGCGTACGCGGGACGAAGCCAAAGCCAAATATCACTGCAATATTCCCTGGGCCATCCTCTTCGACCCGACCAGCGCCTGCAACCTGCACTGCATCGGCTGCTGGGCTGCCGAATATGGTCACACCCTGAACCTGTCCTACGACGTCATGGATAAAATCGTAAGCCAAGGCAAAGAAGTAGGCTGCCATTTCTACCTCCTCACGGGCGGCGAACCGCTGGTCCGTAAAGCGGACATCCTGAAACTCTGCCGGAAACATCCGGACTGCGAATTCCACGCCTTTACCAATGGGACCCTCATTGACGATGCCTTCTGCCAGGAAGTCGTCAAGGTCGGCAACCTCAGCTTCTCCCTCAGCGTCGAAGGCTTCCGCGAAGTCAACGACAGCCGCCGCGGCGAAGGCGTCTTCGACAAGGTCATGCACGCCATGGACCTGCTGCGCCAGTACGGTATCGTCTTCGGTACTTCCATCTGCTATACCCGTAAGAATATCCAGACCGTCACATCCGATACCTTCCTCGACCTCCTCATCAGCAAGGGAGCCTGGTTTACCTGGTACTTCCACTATATGCCCGTCGGCAACGATGCCTCTGTCGATTTACTGCCCACACCGGAACAGCGTGCTTATATGGTACGGCGTATCCGTGAAATCCGCAGCGTAAAGGGCGGCAAACCCATTTTTGCTATCGACTTCCAGAACGATGGCCAGTTCATTGATGGCTGTGTCGCTGGCGGCCGCAACTACTGCCATATCAATCCTAACGGCGACGTCGAACCGTGCGTCTTTATCCACTACTCTAGTGCCAACATCAACGACCAGGACCTCATCACCTGTCTCCAGCAGCCCTTATTTAAGGAATACGCAAAAGGGCAGCCGTTCAACCACAATCATCTCCGCCCCTGCCCGATGTTGGAAAATCCCCAAGCCCTCGTCGATATGGTCAAACGGACGGGAGCCAAATCGACGGACATGCAGTCACCAGAATCGGTTGAACACCTCTGTGCTAAATGCAAAGCCTATGCCAAGCACTGGCAGCCGACAGCCGATAAGTTATGGACTGATATCGTCCAGGACGATAAAAAATCGTCAGAACAGGAAATCTCGTAAAAAAGTAAAAAATTAAACCCATCCGCTAACCACTAACAACTAACAACTTGAAAGGAGCTGTCGCGATGCGACAGCTCCTTTTTTTTACTTCACCCTATGATATCGGTTTTTTTTTATGTGACGCTTGCGCCACCAGATGATGCCATAAATGAAAGAAACGACGGCTACCAGTATGAGCAGGCGGCCCCAGTGTTCCTGGATGCGCAGGAGGTCATGGCCCAGCCAGACTTCGACCAGGACGGCCGGCATCTTGCCGAAGAAGTTGGCAATGAAGTGGTCGCGGTAAGAAATATGGCTCAAGGCACTGAACGCCGTGACGACGACATTCGGTGCATACGGGATGGCCCGGCCCATCATGACTGTCTTGATACAGCTGTATGAATCGAGTTTTTCCAGCATCTTGCTCTTGGAAATGACCTTCTGGGCCTGCTTACGGAGCAGCGTCCGAGTCAGTCGGAAGCTGATTTCAATGCCGATGACTTCGCCGATCCAGGAAATGATGATGCCCGGAATGAGGCCGAAGATGATGCCGTTGACGGTCAGGAAGGGAATGGACGGCAGGCCGATGGCATTGACAAAGGCAATCATGAACACGCTGATGCCGATGGCATAGAAGCCAAAAGAGGCAATGTAATCGGCTAACCCATCCAGATCACCACTGACGGTCAGATGCCACATGATCGAATAAAAATCAGGTGCCATGAGCTGAATCGATAAAAACATCAAGACAACTAAGATGCCCCCGCCGATATGAAGGAGCCAGCCTAAATATTTATCATTCATAGAAATGCGGTCCTCACGTAATAATGAATTTTTTCGTACCCTTTATTATACCATATCTTCCGGGTCTCTGTCTGCTATGAGCTTCACTTTTTCCGCCTGTCCCAGGCGCTGGCTCAGGATGAGGAAGTCATCGAGTTTCTGCCGGGCCAGGCCGCTGTCGATGAGGCGGGCTGCCTTGCGGACGCCGGCATAGAGGTTGAGGACACTGCCGCCGACGTAGAGACCGGCGCCGGCATTGAGGAGGACGGCTGTCCGGGCCCCGCCCTTGCGGCCGTCGAGGACGGCGCGGGTAATGGCAGCATTGTGCTTGGGCAGGCCGCCGCGCAGTTCGTCCCGCGAAGCCCTGGGCAGGTTGAAATCTTCCGGCCTGATTTCATACGTCGAAAACGATTCTGGCGTAAATTCGCAAATCGTCGTCGCTGCCGATGCCGAGATTTCATCGCTGCCGTCCTGACCATAGACGACCATGCCGTGGCGGACGCCGAGGGCGGCCAGGACGTGGGCCATGGGTTCGACCAGGTGCGGCGCATTGACGCCGAGGATCTCATAGACTGCATGAGCCGGATTGGTCAAGGGCCGCAGGACATCGAAGACCGTATAGATACCCAGCTGTTCGCGGACGGCATCGATACGTTTCATCATATAATAGTAGTAACGCGTATAGAAATAACAGAGGCCGATCTGCCCCAGCATATCCAGGCAGCTTTCGGGGCTGAGGAAGATATTGGCCCCTAAGGCTTCCAGGACGTCGGCAGAACCACTGCGCGACGTCTTGGCCCGGTTGCCGTGCTTGGCGACGCGGACGCCACCGGCGGCGATGACGAAAGACGCCGTCGTCGAGATGTTGAAGGTCTTGGTCCGGCCGCCGCCGGTCCCGACGATGTCGAAGACGTCCATCGTACAGGGAACATGCATACTGTATTTCCGCATGGTCCGGGCAAAGGCCGTGATTTCCCGCTCTGAAGCGCCTTTCGTCGTCAAGGCTGCCAAAAAAGCAGCCAACTGGACGTCTGAAATCGTCCCTTCCATGATCTGCTCCATGACGATAGCGCTTTCCCGTTCGCTAAGGTCTTTTCCTTTAGTAATGGTTTTCAGTAAGCTGGTCAGCATGGTCCTCACCTCCGCCTGAAAAAAACGGAACTATACTATTCTCTTTTATTATAGCATATTATGCCCATCAGCGCTGTAAAAAGGCTCATTCTCCTTCTAATTCGGCAATGCGCCTTTTCAGCTCCCCTTCATCATAAAAGACGGTCTCCAGGCACAGGCCCTGGGCCGGTGCCGTCGCCCCGAGCTGAGTCCGGTCGCCGCTGGCGAGGATTTCCCGGAAGCGCTCCGGCGTCAGGCGGTGCAGGCCCAGGTCGACGAGGCCGCCGGCAATGTTCCGCACCATATGGTAGAGGAAGCCGTCGCCGACGACGTCGATGTCGAGGACATGGCCCCGCTCATGGAGGGTAATGGAATACATCGTCTTCACAGGATTCATGGGCGTCGTATTCTGGCCTTCAAAAGCAGAAAAATCATGCGTCCCCAAGAGGATGGCCGCCCCTTCCCGCATGGCCTGCCGGTCCAGGGGCTTGCGGATGAACCAGGCATAGCGCAGGAGAAAGGGGTCATGCATGCGGTTGTTGTCGATGGAATAGCGGTAATGCTTGCCCACATTATCGTGGCGGACGCTGAAGCGGTCGGGCATTTCCCGGGCCGACAGGACGGCAATTTCCGGCGGCAGATAGCCTTTCATGGCATAGGGAATCTTTTCCGTCGGAATCGATCCCTGACCATAGAAATTGACGACCTGGCCGCGGGCGTGGACACCGGCATCCGTGCGGGCAGCGCCATAAATCGTAATGGGCGTCCGGAAAATAGCCGACAAGCCCTGTTCAATGCAGCCCTGGATCGACTCGGCGTTGGTCTGGCGCTGGAAGCCGTGGAAATCCGTACCGTCATAGGCGACGACGAGGCAGATATTCTTCTTCATCATAACCACCGCATAGCGGCCAGGACGGCCGTGACGATCAGGACAGCCGCCATGGCGATGCCGTCCCGATAGGTATAGGACAATTCATTCATCCGCGTCCGCCCTTCACCGCCGCGGTAGCAGCGGGCTTCCATGGCTGTCGCCAGGTCATCGGCCCGGCGGAAGGCGCTGACGAAGAGCGGTACCAGCAGGGGGATCATGTTCTTGCCGCGCTGCAAGAGGCTGCCGCTGGTAAAATTGGCACCCCGCGCCGTCTGGGCCTTCATGATGCGGTCCGTTTCTTCCAAAAGAGTCGGGATGAAGCGCAGGGCAATGGTCATCATCATGGCCAGTTCGTGAGCCGGCACGCCGATGCGCTTAAAGGGATTGAGCAGGTGTTCGATGCCGTCGGTCAGGACGATAGGCGACGTCGTATACGTCAACAGCGACGAAAAGACGATGAGGAAGACCAGGCGGGCCGTCATGAGGGCCCCTTGATACAGGCCTTCTTTGGTGATGTGGAAAATGCCGTACTGCCAGAGGACATCGCCTGGCGTCGTGAAGATATGGACGCCCATGGTGAAAATGATGATGACCCACAAGGGCTTCAGCGCCTTGACGATGAATTTCGCCGGCAGGCGGGAAATGGCGAAATTCAAGGCCACGAAGGCCGTGACGATGGCATAGGATGCCAGGGAATGGGCAAAAAAGATGGCGACGATGAAGATCATCGTAGCGACGATCTTGATGCGCGGATCGAGTTTATGCAAAAAAGACGTGCCCGGAAAATACTGGCCCAAAGTAATATCAGTGAGCATGGCCCTTGCCTCCTTTCAGGCAGTCAAAAATAGCCTGTGCCCCTTCTTCGACCGTCCGTACCCGGTCGTCGACGGCAAAGCCCCGGCCCTGGAGATATTGGAGGACCCCCGTCACAGGCGGCACGGACACGCCGGCATCGTGCAGGGCCTGCTGCTGAGTCGCAAAGATGTCCAGCGGTTCGCCGTCGAGGACGATATGGCCGTGGGACAAGACCAGGAGGCGGCTGGCCAGGCGGGAAATATCGTCCATGTTGTGCGATACCAAGATGACGGTAATGCCCTTTTCCTGGTGCCAGCGCTGGATTTCCGAAAAGATTTCCCGCCGGCCGATAGGATCCAGGCCGGCTGACGGTTCGTCCAGGATGAGATACGACGGATGGATGGCGATGACGCCGGCAATGGCAACGCGGCGCATCTGGCCGCCACTCAGGCGGAACGGCGAACGGTCGGCATAGGTCTTATAATCGAGGCCGACGAAGTCCATGGCTTCTTTGATCCGTTCCGTGATTTCTTCTTCGCTCAGGCCGAAATTGCGCGGCCCGAAGGCGATGTCTTTGGCGATAGTTTCTTCAAAGAGCTGATACTCCGGATACTGGAAGACCATACCGACTTTATGGCGCACGGCCATGGCTTCTTTCGTCTTCTTGCCGATATCCGTCCCGTCGACGGTCACCGTTCCGGAAGTCGGCTTGATGAGGCCGTTGAGGATCTGGACCAGCGTCGACTTGCCCGATCCGGTATGACCGATGATGCCGACGAATTCCCCTTCATGGATTTCGACATCTGTATCGTAGAGGGCCGTCTTTTCAAAAGGCGTCCCGATGCCGTAGGTATAGGCCACGTTGCTTAACTTAATTGACATAATGCATCTCCTAATTCTTCCTCGGTAATGATGGAGTCCGGCAGGTCGAGGCCTTTCTGGCGCAGCCGTTCGGCCAGTTCCGCCGCTACCGGTACGTCGAGGCCCATGGCCTTCAGCTCTTTGACGTGCGTAAAGACGTCACGCGGCGCCCCGTCCATCTTCAGTTCGGCCCGGTCGACGACGACGACCCGGTCGGCCTGGACGGCCTCTTCCATGAAATGGGTGATGATGATGACGGTAATACCTTCGTCATGAAGCTGGTGGAGCGTATCCATGACTTCCTTGCGGCCGACAGGGTCGAGCATGGCCGTCGGTTCGTCGAGGACGATGCAGTCGCACTGCATGGCCAGGATACCGGCAATGGCGACGCGCTGTTTCTGGCCGCCGCTCAGGAGGTGCGGTCCGTGCTTGGCATAAATGGTCATGTTGACGCGGCGCAGGGCATCGCTGACGCGGGTCTTGATCTCGTCCGACGGGACGCCGAGGTTTTCCGGGCCAAAGGCCACATCTTCTTCGACGACGGCGGCGACGATCTGGTTATCCGGATTCTGGAAGACCATGCCGACGTGCTGGCGTATCTTCCAGATATTGTCGGGGTCATCGGTCCGCATGCCGCAGACTTCACACGTGCCGGACGTCGGCGTCAGGAGGACGTTGAAATGCTTGGCCAGCGTCGACTTGCCCGAACCGTTGGTCCCGATGATGGCGACGAACTCGCCCTTGCCGATTTCCAGGGAAATATCCTTCAAAGCATAGACCACCTTGCCGTCTTCGTCTTCATAGGTATGGCTGAGATGATCCGTTTTTATCATAGGTTCTGTCATACTGCACTCCTTAGTTATTAGTGATTAAAAAATCCGACTTCCGATCTGATAGACGACGAAGGTCAGGACCCAGGCAACAGCAATCTGGAAACAGACGGAGAAAGCCGTCCACTTCCAGCTGTGCGATTCAGCGTGGATTGTGGCTATCGTGGCGGCACAGGGAATATAGAGCAACGAGAAGAGCATCATGCAGTAGGCATTGAGCTGAGTAAAGCCGCCTTGGCTCATCATAGAGGCCAAAGCCGCCAGGGCTGCCGGAGAATTGATGTTGACGCCATCGAAGAGGACGGCGAAACTGGATACGACGACTTCCTTGGCCGAAATACCGGCGATGAGGGCCAGACAGATCTGCCAGTACCCCAGGCCGATGGGCGCAAAGAAAGGCACGATGGCCTTGCCGATGATGGCCCCGAAACTGTCGGCCATATCGCCATAGCCGGCAGGGCCGAAGTTGAGGATGAACCACATGAGGATGGAAGCGGCAAAGATGACTGTACCGGCACGGCTCAGGTAATCTTTGATCTTTTCCCAGACATAGACGTAGACCGTATGGGCACTGGGCCGCTTATATTCCGGCAGCTCGATGAGCAGGTCGTTTTCCTTTTTCTCATGACTGAAGAGATTCATCGCCTTCAGGGCTGCCAGGGCGACGACGATGCCGATGAGGTACATGGAATAGGCGACGATCATGGCATTGTGCGGGAAGAACATACCCGAAAAGAGGATATAAATGGGCAGGCGGGCACTGCAGGACATGAAAGGCGTAACCAGCATCGTCCGATAGCGGTCGCGTTTATCCTCCAGAGCACGCGACGCCATGATGGCCGGCACACTGCAGCCAAAGCCGAGGATCATGGGGATGAAGGCCCGGCCCGACAAACCCAAACGGTTCATGATATCGTTCATGACATAGGCCACGCGGGACATGTAACCGCTGTCTTCCAGGATGGCCAGGGCAAAGAAGAGGATACAGATGTTGGGCAAAAAGGTCAGGATGCCGCCAACGCCGGCGATAATGCCATCACAGACCAGGGAAATGAGCATATCGTCAGCCCCCAGCGAAGTCAGGCCGCTTTCAGCCAGGGCCGATAAAGTATCAATGGAGCCCTGGAAGGAATCCTGGACCATATCGCCAATGAAGAAGGTCAGGAAAAAGACGATGGCCATGATGGCCAGGAAGATGGGGATGCCCAGCCATTTATCGGTCAAGTAGCGGTCGACGGAATCTGTTGCCGCTACTTTCGACGCCTGGTTGACGACGACTTCATGGATGATTTCTTCGATGAAGGCATATTTTTCGGTGATGATATCCGTTTCATAACTGCGGTCCAGGACGTGATGGACGTCGTCGACGGGATACTTGGCCGTAATTTCCGGGTCCCTTTCGAGGAGCTTCAGCGCATGCCAGCGGTGATTGTACAAATCGGGATATTTGTCATGCAGGAGCTGGCGCACGGCGTCGATGCGGTCTTCCATGGCATCGCTGTAGACCATGGCGAATTCACTGTGATGATTATGCTGATGATGGGTATGGTCTGAATGATTGTGGATGAGCCGGTCCGGATGGACGTGGTCCTTGTGATGCACGGCCGCATGGAGCAGGACGCTCAGACCACGGCGCTTCAGGGCCGATACGGGGATGACCGGCACGCCGAGCATTTCCGGCAGGCGGTGCAAGTCGATTTCCATGCCCCGCTTTTCGACGATGTCCATCATGTTCAAGGCGACGACGACGGGTTTCCCCAGTTCCAGGAGCTGCAAGGTCAGGTAGAGATTGCGTTCCAGCGCCGACGCGTCGATGACATCGACGATGACGTCGACATCGTCACTGAGGATGAAATTCCGCGAAACCTGTTCTTCCATGGTGTACGACGTCAAGCTGTACGTCCCGGGCAGGTCGACGAGATGAATGTGATAGCCGTGGGCATTGATGGCGCCTTCAACTTTTTCGACGGTAACGCCGGGCCAGTTGGCGACCTTGAGGTTGGCCCCTGTATAGGCGTTGAACAGCGTCGTCTTGCCGCAGTTCGGATTGCCGATGAAAGCGACGGTCATTTCCTTTTTTTCAGCCTTGACCGGTGCCTTCTGGACCTGCGGCTGGCCAGCCTTTATTTTTACTTCGCTAGTCATGGTCTTTCCCCCTTATGCCGATATGCGACGAAATGCCCTTGCCCAAGGCCAGGCGGGTGCTGCGCATCTTGATGATGACCGTCCCTTCGTTCTTATTATTGAGCACGGAGATTTCCGTCCCTTCGATCATGCCCAGGGCCTGGAGGCGCTTTTCCGTCTGGTCCGGCAAATCCAATGTTTCGATGATATAGTCGTGTCCGATTTTTCCTTCTGCTAAGGTCATGCTGCCGCCCCCTATCGTGCCCGTTCCGGACCGTAAGCGTTATCGCCGGACGTCCCCTTGACCGTGAACAAGCCTAAATAGGATACAGCCATGATCGACTGGGCTGCCGTCGCCGCCGTATCCTGTCCCAGGACGGGCAGGACATAGCTGGCCAGATAACAAATGAAGGGAACGGCAAACATGAGGCCGGGCTTATTGATGTCGTGACAGCGCCGGACGCCCAGGGAAATCTGGGACCAAATAGCCGGAATGGACAGCAGGACGAAGATGATACCGAAGATGATGGCATATTCCATATGATTGATTAAAATAGATTCGACGATCTTGCTGTAGAGGATGATGGAAAACATGAACTGGGCGAACATCAAGATCAGCGTCCGGAAAATAAAAGGCCGGCGCTGGATGCGGCCGGTAAAGCGGAAATACTTGGCCTTCAGATCGGCAAAGTCGCGGAAACTGACCAGGCTGTTTTCACTGCCCGGACCGACAGGCATGGCAAAGCCGCGATGGATACGTGCCGATTGGCGGGACCGCTTCTTCAATTTAATTTTTTGATTGCGTTGAGACACAACGATTACCTCCTATAAAATACTCTTAGTATTATCCTACTATATTCATGGCCTCGATTCAATTCATTTCCGGCAAAATATGCTATAATAGAAAAAATTACTTCAAGGAGGTCCTTATGGAATCTACTGTCTTTACGAATCTGCGCGGCTCTGAAGGAGCCCTGACCTTTAATTTTTTCTGTGAATCCCTGATCACGTCGCTCCACACCTTGACGCACGTCATGGAAGACGCAGGCCTTGCCGTTCCGGACAACGTCGGCGACATTGCCGATGCCTTGGGAGAAATGGGCAGCCACCTCATGGAAGACTACCAGCGCGGCGAGCTCGACTTAGGCCGCTTCAAAGATGAAATTCTCGACTTCTACGACCTCAACTTCGCCGTCAACGACGCCCTGGCCTCGGCCATCATGAGCCATGACGACCTGCAGTATTACTACTACGTCTATATGCAGGGCCTGTACATCTTCTTCCCCAACATGATGGAAGCCTTCAACGCCGACATCGACGACGCCAAGATCATCCCCTTCCTGGACGAACTGGCCAACGAATTCCGCCAGCTCGCCGGCAGCGGATCGTGATGGCGCCTGCGGGCGCCCGTGGTTCGTGGTTGCGGTCTGCGGCCTAGTGGCTCGTGACTGCGGCCTCCGGCCTAGTGGTTCGTGGCTGCGGCCTGTGGCCTAGTGGTTCGTGGGTGCGGCCTCCGGCCTAGTGGTTCGTGGCTGCGGCCTGTGGCCTAGTGGTTCGTGGCTTGGGCGGCCTTCATGGCCGCATCGTAGGGGCCGTCCCAAAGGGCGGCCCGTTGTGGGAATCCCGCCATCGGCATCCGTAGGGGCGACCACGTGGGGCGCCCGTTGTGAAAATCACTCTACCCGATTCAAAAAAAGGGGGCTGTCGTACGTACGACAGCCCCCTTTTTAGGGGTTAGCAGCTAGTGGCTAGGGGATGGCTTTAAATTTAAAGGTTTTCTCTGAAAACTACAAGCTCCATACTACAAACCATACTCGCATGATGGCAGGCCAACGCCCTACAGGATGAAGAAGTAGACGAAGGAAATGACGGCTACGACGAAACGGTAGTAGGCAAAGGATGCCAGCGTCGACTTGTTCATGAATTTCAGGAACCAGAGGACCGAGATGTAGGCGACGATGAAGGCCGTAATGAAGCCGATGACGATCATGACCAGGTCGTTGCCGCTGAGGTCGCTCAGGCTCTTCAAGAGGTCATAGAAACAGGCGACGATCATGACCGGTACGGCGATGATGAAGGAAAAGTCAGCTGCTGCTTTCCGGCTGAGGCCCAGGAAAAGGCCGCCGGCAATGGTCGAACCGGAACGGGAAAAGCCGGGCCATAAGGCCAGGATCTGGAACATGCCCGTCAGGAAGGCCTGGGCAATAGTCATCTTTTCGACGTCGTTACAGACCGTCTTAGTATGGGACTTTTCAGCGACGAGCATGAAGATACCACCGATGATGAGGCCGATGATGACCGTCCCTGACGAAAAGAGATAGGTCTTGATGGCGTGGTGGGCCAGATAGCCAATGCCCATGACCGGCACGATGCCGGCTGCGACGTGGGCCAGGGTCAGGCCCGTATCGGTGCGGAACCAGTTTTCCCGGCGGAAGAGGTCCCAGCAGCGGTACTGATGGAGCATGCGGATGAACTTCTCTTTATAGATGACGATGACCGACAAGATAGCGCCGAGCTGGATGAAGACTTCAAAGACGCTGGCCCGGGGACCGGTAAAGCCGAGCATATCGCCGACGAGAATCATATGGCCTGTCGATGAAACTGGCAAATATTCCGTGACCCCTTCGACGATACCCAGGATGACGGCAATAATATAATCACTCATGTTTTTAACTCCTTTTCGCTGAATACCTGATGAAATGTTTACAACAATACTAGAAAGTATACCACAATGGCAGGTAAAAAAAAAGTGCTGCCGCGCAAAGAGCTTTTCTTTGCGGGACAGCACTCATTCTAACAAGTATCTATGAAAAAACGATTGCGAAAAAATAACGAATCTTTAAATTACGCCTATTTTATTCGTCGAGGCAAATGACGTGATTCGGGTTATCGATGACGAATTTAGCATATTTCGGATCGCCATTGTGTTCAAAATACAAAGTATTGCCTTCCAGGCTGCCGCGCCAGCTGACGATGATCGGGCATTCGTGGCTCAACTTCTTCAGCATCGCTACGGGGTCGAGGTTCAGGATCGGTGCGAACAGGAATTCAACATTATCAATCATGACAACACGGGCATTGAGACGATGAATGGCTGCCGACACCAGGGCAATGGCCTTATCCGGGCGGTCAGCGCGGGGGATTTCCAGAAATTCGTCATCAAAGAGTTCCCGGGCTTCACAGATTTTCCAGCCATCCTGGAATGTCAGTTCACGAATCAGTCTGCTCTTGCCGGAACCGGGTCCGCCAATGAGAATCAACAATTTTTCATCGTCCTGGGCAATGTACTTCCACCGTTTTAAAACATCTGCATCTGTAACCATGAAAATCACCTTCGTTTTCTTATATTATTTATTTTATTATACCTAACTTTCATCATATAAGTAAAGCATTTTTGCTATTTTATTTTGACATATGGCAAAACAATATGTATCATCATTTCAATCCATACCGTTCCATCGGGTCCTGGATGTTCTTGATTGGCGTCGACGTCAGGATGATGTCATCAACATAGGGCTCGTTGTGACGCACGACGATGACCAGGGACACGCCTTTCTGATAGGGACTGTCATAGTAATAGGCGTCGACGGATTTTTCTTTGTCCGGCCCCCATTCGACGCGGTCCGGCCGGCCATATAAGGCCAGGATCGTCGAGACGTGATAACCCAGGGTCGCCCCGCGGCCAGTATAGGCGTTATTCGTCAAGAGGAAGACTTTCTGCACGATATTGCGCCGGTCCACTTCGACGCCGTAATCGCCATAGAGCCAGAAGTTGCTGTTATTGCGCTTGACCAGGTTGGTCCACATGTTGTACTTGTTCGGCTCGAAAGGCTGGTTGAGACCGAAACCCATGAGGGTAAAGTCCCGTTCGCCCAGTTTCATGCGATCCGCCGGTTCGTCCCCCGTAATGTACGGCGGCCGCACGGGCATGAGGGCCACGCGTTCGATGCGGCGGTTGCCGATAGCAAAGACGTACATGACATCTTTCCGCGGACTTTCATAAGTGAAGTAATAGACATTGGCATCGGCATCGCGCAGGACCGAATCGGGCAGGCCATATTGGCGCAGCAGCACTTCGGCCGGATATTTCAGGCGTACATCTCGGCCGATTAGGATGTTCGTCCCAGCCGATAGGAACATCGATTCCGCACCGGGCAGGACGGCTTTGCGCGTATCGGCACTGTGGCGCAGGCTGTCAGCCGTCTTGTTGCGGAAGGTAAAGCGCATCTTCAAGTCCTTGTCGTTGTACTGCATGGTCGTATAGTGGGTGCTGCGGGAAAACTTCGCCGGCGGCCCAAAAATGCGCTTGACCTTGGCCGGGCTGTCGCCGTGATGGATGCTGCCGATGTAGAAATCACTGGCCTGCAGGGGCGGAATGGTCAGCGTATCCAGCGAATCGAGGAGGACGCAGTCATCATCTGTCGGTACATGGGCCATTTCTTTTTTGCTGTCTTTATTCTCTTTGCCGTCTTTATCGGATTTATCCGCTTTGCCGGTTTTGTCATCGGACTGGGGCGCGACGGCCTTGATGGCCTTATCGGCGTCCTTCTGGGCAGACGGAACGGTCCCGGCTTTCCCGCCGGCATCCACTGCGGCTGCAGCGGCAGTCCCGGTCAGGGCCTTTTCCGGCTTTTCAGCTGGTGCCGCCCCCGTTGCCGGCCCCCAGGCCAGGCAGGCAGCGAAGACCAGCGCAGCCATGGCTGTACATTTCATAGCGTTCCTCCTTCGTAGGATTGAGAAAACGGAGCTGTCCAATGAAGACAGCTCCGTTTTACGTTGGTCGCAGGCCGTTCATCGTTTGTCGCAAGGGAGCAAAAATAACAAGCCATCGCGATGAACGATGAACGACGAACGAAAAACTTTTAAGTCAAAGGAATCGTGCATGATGGCAGAAACCTTCATGGAACCGTCCTTGTCTTATTTATGCTGTTCCGGGCGGCTCAACGGGAAGAGGAGAACGTCGCGGATAGACGGGCTGTTGGTCAGGAACATGACCAGTCGGTCAATGCCGATGCCCAGGCCGCCTGTCGGAGGCAGGCCATATTCCAGTGCGCGGCAGTAGTCTTCGTCCATCTGATGCGCTTCGTCATCGCCGCGTTCCCGTTCCTTCATCTGTTCGATGAAGCGGTTGCGCTGGTCGATGGGGTCATTCAATTCCGAGAAGCCATTGGCCAGTTCGCGGCCATAGATGAAGGCTTCAAAACGATAGGTCAAGAGCGGATTGTCCCGGTCCTGTTTGGTGAGCGGCGAGATTTCCAGGGGATGACCAGTGATGATTGTCGGCTGGATGAGGTTTTCTTCGACGAATTTTTCAAAAAAAGCATTGATGATCTTGCCGACGCCATCGTACTGGCCGTATTCGACGTCGTGTTCGTCAGCCATCTTGCGGGCCGTTTCGACATCGGTAATGCCTTCAAAGTCAGCACCGCTGAATTTCTTGACGGCTTCAATCATGGTCATGCGGTCCCACGGCGGCGTGAGGTCGATTTCCTTGTCGATATAGGTCAATTTCATCGTGCCATAGAGCATTTCTGCCAGTTTGGAGACCATGTCTTCCGTAATGTTGATGACGTCTTCCAAGTCGCCATAAGCCTGGTACAATTCGACCGTCGTGAATTCCGGGTTATGCCGTGTATCGATGCCTTCGTTGCGGAAGCAGCGGTTCATTTCATAGACCCGTTCCAAGCCGCCGACGAGGAGGCGTTTGAGGTGGAGTTCCGGTGCGATACGCAGGTAGATGTCCATATCGAGGGCGTTGTGATGGGTCTTGAACGGACGGGCTGCAGCGCCGCCGGCGATGGTATGGAGCATCGGCGTTTCGACTTCCAGGAAGTGGCGGTCATCGAGGTATTTGCGGATGCCCTTGATGATCTTCGACCGTTTGATGAACGTGTCTTTGACTTCCGGATTGACGATGAGGTCGAGGTAGCGCTGGCGATACCGCGTTTCCTTATCGGTCAGGCCATGGAATTTTTCCGGCAGCGGACGGAGCGATTTGGACAAGAGGGTCCATTTTTCGACGCGAATCGTCGTTTCGCCCGTATGGGTGACGAAGACTGTCCCTTTGACGCCGACGATATCACCGATATCGAGGAGCTTGAACAAATTGTACGATTCTTCACCGAGTACGTCTTTGCGGAAATAGAGCTGGATTTCGCCGCTCAAGTCGCGGAGGACGCAGAATGCAGTCTTGCCGTGGCGGCGGATGGCCATGAGGCGGCCGGCGACGCTGACGACGGTTTCATTCTTTTCCAGTTCAACGGCGTCATCTTTGACTTCCTGTGCATGATGATCCCAGTTGTATTTCTGACCGAAGGGATAGACGCCGGCGTCGATGAATTCCTGCATCTTTTCGCGGCGGACCTTCATTTGGTCATTCAATTTTTCTTCTTCAATAATGGGCGTTTCTTTTTCTTTCGTGTCCGACATGATATTCCTCCTAGGATTTATTCTGCATCAGGCGGCAAGATGCGGTATTTGATTTCACCTGCCGGTGCTTTGACGGTAACGATAGCCGGATTGGCAGCATCGATGACCTGGCCGAGGATAGCTTTCCCTACAGGAGATTCATTGGAAATGCGGCCGTTGAACGGATCGGCTTCTGCCGTACCGACGACGGTGTAATCGAAGCGGTCCCCCGTTTCGGCATCTTCCAGGATGACTTTGGAACCGAGGCGGACTTTATCCGAGCCATCATCGGTTTCCTTGATGATCTTAGCCGTGCGGATCTTGGCTTCCAATTCGGCAATACGGCCTTCGATGATGCCCTGTTCATTCTTGGCGGCATCGTATTCGGCGTTTTCGCTCAAGTCACCGAGGGCGATAGCTTCTTTGATGCGCTGAGAAATTTCAATGCGGCGGACCGATTTCAGTTCATTCAATTCATCTTTTAATTTCTGTAACCCTTCCTGGGTAATCAGCGTTTCGTTGGTCATGATATTCCTGCTCCTCCTGCGATATAATCACGTTTCAATATTATATCTTTAATTTATACCGTACTCTTAATTATATGCACATCCGTCCCTTGTGTCAATAAAACAGCTATGTCCCTGCCCGGCGCGCCTTGTCCATCATGTCGCGGACGATGGCTCGGAATTCGTCAGCCGAACCGGCCCGGTTGATGCGTTCGCGCAGGGCCGCCGAGCCATAGAGGCCGTGGGTATACCACGAGGCGTGGGAGCGCATCTCCCGGACGCCGATGTATTCACCTTTATAGGCCAGCAGGGCTTCAAAATGGGACAGCATCTGTTCATAACGTTCCATGGCCGTCGGCAGCGGCAGGACTTCGCCCGTCGCCAAATAATGGCGTATCTGCGGGAAAATCCAGGGATTGCCCTGAGCGCCGCGGCCGACCATGACGGCACCGCAGCCGGTCTGTTCCATCAGGGCTGCCGCCGACGGGCCGTCGACGACGTCGCCGTTGCCGATGACCGGGATAGATACGGCATCGACGACGGCTTTGATTTTCTGCCAGTCCGCCTTGCCGCTATAGAACTGTTCCCGCGTCCGTCCGTGGACGGTGACGGCAGCGGCACCAGCCGCTTCAGCCCGTTTGGCCAGCTCCGGCGCCGTAAAAGAGGCGTCATCCCAGCCGGTGCGCATCTTGACCGTGACCGGGATGGACACGGCGCCGACGACGGCGCGGATGACCTTCTCTGCCAGGGGCAGGTTCTTCATCAGCGCCGAGCCGTCGCCGTTCTTGACGACTTTCTTGACGGGACAGCCCATATTGATATCGACGATATCGGCACCGGCTTCTTCGACGACGGCCGCTGCCTGGGCCATGACGTCCGGGTCCGAGCCGAAAATCTGCATGGACAGGGGGTGTTCCCCATCTTCGATGTGCAGCAGTTCTTCCGTATGCTGGTTGCGGTAGCGGATGCCCTGGGAACTGACCATTTCCGCGCAGACCAGAGCCGCTCCATAGCGGTGGGCGATAACCCGGTACGGCGCATCGCAGACGCCGGCCATAGGGGCCAGGATGACCGGGGCATCGAGCTCGACCGTACCGATGGCAAAGGGCTTAATGGTTGCGCTCATAAATGATTCTCAACCCTTCCAGGGTCAGCATGGGTTCGACGACGTCGATGGCATCCGTAGCCGGAGCGACGATGACGGCCAGGCCGCCCGTAGCGACGACTTTAGCCTTGCATCCCAGTTCCTTGCGCATACGGGCGACGATGCCGTCGACTTGGCCGACGAAGCCATAGAAGACACCGGCCTGCATACTTTCGATGGTATTGCGGCAGATGACCTTATCCGTGCGGACGACTTCGATACGCGGCAGTTTCGCCGTGCGCTGGACCAGGGCGTCTGTAGAGATGCCGATGCCCGGGCAGATGGCGCCGCCGAGGTAATTCCCTTTCTTGTCGACGGCACAGAAGGTCGTCGCCGTGCCGAAGTCGATGATGATGACCGGGCCGCCGAATTTTTCATACGCTGCAACGGCGTTGACGATGCGGTCGGCACCGACTTCACGGGGATTGTCGTATTTGATGTCCATGCCCGTCTTGACACCCGGTCCGATAATCAGCGGTGTCAGGCCGAAATAGCGCTGGCACATGCGTTCCAGCGTGGGCATGACCGGCGGTACGACCGACGAAATGATGATGGCATCGATTTCATCGGAGTTGACGCCGTTCAAATAAAAGAGGTTGCGAATGAGGACGCCGTATTCATCGGTCGTCCGGAGGCGGTTCGTCGATACGCGCCAGTGGTCCATGAGCTCTTTTCCCTTGAAAATGCCCAGGACAATATTTGTATTCCCTACATCAATGACTAATAGCATAACTTTATCTCCTGCCTACTTTAAGTTGATAATACGCCTATTATAATAACAGAGTTTGCCTGTCTTGAATAGTCTTTACGGCTAAATTAAGCCGGACGGACATGAATATCCCCTGCCATGACGACTTCCACGCCTTCTGGCATCGCGACGAGGAGATTGCCGTTCTCATCGATATCGACGGCTTTGCCGGAAAAGGTCTTGTCGATGGATGTGACCGTTACGTCCTGGCCCAACATGCAGGACAGGGCCCGCCATTCGGCCAGGATCGGTGCGAACCCCTCACGGCAGACGGTCTGGTACAGCCCTTCGATTTCCTTCAGCAGCGTTTCCAGCAGGGCCAGCCGGCTGACGCGGACGCCTTCGCGGGCAAAACTGGTGACGATGGACTGCAAATCCTTAGGCAGGTCCTCGGCGGTGATGCCCGTATTGACGCCGATGCCCATGATGATGTAGTTGACCTTTTCTGCCGAACCGTTGAGTTCGGTCAGGATGCCCACCATCTTGCGGCCCTTGACCAGGATGTCGTTAGGCCACTTGATGCCGCAGTCCGTCAGGCCGTGATGGCGGATGGCCCGGGCCACGGCGACGGCAGCCAGGAGGGTCATCTTGGAGACTTCCATAGGCGGGATGTTAGGCCGCAGGATCAGGGAGAACCAGACGCCCTTGGCAAAAGGCGACAAGAACGAGCGGTTAATGCGTCCCCGGCCTCCGGTCTGTTCTTCGGCGACGACAATGGTCCCTTCCGGAGCGCCTTCATCGGCCAGCTTCTTGGCGACATTATTCGTCGAATCGACGCGTTCCCGGTAGACGATATGACGTCCCACGACTTTCGTCGAAAGCCCTTCTTCGATAGCCTGTTCCGACAGCAGTTCCGGCGCTTCGCGCAGACAATACCCTTTCTTGGTATACGACTCGATGACATAGCCCCGCTGTTTGAGGACGCGGATATGCTTCCATACGGCCGTCCGGGAAATCCCGAGCTGCTCAGAAATCTGCTGGCCCGATACGAATTCGTCCTTGTGCTGTATCAAAAAATCGAGAATGTCTTGTCTCATAGCAATCACCTCTGCCGCTGCCCCTGGCAGCATCCATTCAAAAAAAAGCGCTACTCCCTAGCGCATAACTCACCTATTCTATGTAGAAATTGTAACATAAACGATAACCCTGTCAAGGGGAGGTTAGGGGTTAGTGGCTCGCGGAGAGCACCGCCAAATCCCAGGCGGGTCGCCCACGCGGCGACCCCTACTACAAACTGCAAACTTAATACTCAAAAAGGCGCTGTCTTCATGCGACAGCGCCTTTTTTCACTCTCTATTTTTCTTCTTCGTCCTTATCGGTCAGGCCTGTGGTCAGGCCGCCTTTGGGGACAGGGTTTCCCCAGGGGCTGATCTGTACTTCTGTCTGTTCGGCTTGGGGAGCTGCCGGTGCAGGTGCTTCTTCCTTGGCTGTCGGAGCGGCTTCGGAAACGGCTGCTGTGTCCGGTGTTTCGGCTTCTGCCGTTTCTGCCGGTGTTTCAGCAGCTTCTTTTTTAGCGTCCTGCGGCCCTTCCAAGGTGCCGTATTTGACCAGGTTATCGACTTGCTGATGGTTGATCGTTTCGACTTCCATCAGGGCATTGGCCATATTTTTCAGCGTATCCAGGTGTTCCCGCAGCATGTGGAGCACGTCGGCATAGGCTTCCGATACGGTGTCGTGCATTTCCTTGTCGATGAGTTCGGCTACGCTTTCGCCGTAGTTGCGTTCGTGGCCCAGGCTCTTGCCGAGGAAGACCTGGTCCTGCTGTTCGCCAAAGACCATGGGGCCCAGTTTCGGGCTCATGCCCAGGCGGGTGATCATCTGACGGGCGATACGGGTGACGCTCTGAAGGTCACCGGAAGCGCCGCTGCTGATTTCGTTGAAGACGATTTCTTCAGCAGCCCGGCCACCGAGGGCGACGCGGATCTGGGCCAAGTAGTACGACTTCGTTTCATACGACCGGTCTTCTTCCGGCAGCATCATGGTATAGCCGCCAGCCCGGCCGCGAGGGATGATGGTGACCTTGTGGACCGGGTCGGCATCAGGCAGGAGATAGGCGATGAGGGCGTGGCCCGATTCGTGGACTGCCGTCAGGCGCTTTTCCTTATCGCTGATGACATGGCTGCGGCGTTCCGGACCGAAGCAGACTTTTTCGCTGGCTTCTTCCAGTTCAGCCATGTTGATGACTTTCTTATTAGCCCGGGCAGCCAGGAGGGCTGCTTCGTTGAGCAGGTTGCCCAAGTCGGCACCGGTGAAGCCCGGCGTCTTCTTGGCGATGACGTCGAGGTCGACATCCTTGCCGAGGGGCTTGCCTTTGGCGTGGACGTCGAGGATAGCCCGGCGGCCGCGCAGGTCCGGCCGGTCGACGGTGATCTGCCGGTCGAAACGGCCCGGACGGAGAAGCGCCGGGTCGAGGATATCCGGACGGTTGGTCGCAGCGATGGTGATGATGCCTTCGTTGGAACCGAAGCCATCCATTTCGACCAGGAGCTGGTTCAATGTCTGTTCCCGTTCGTCATGACCGCCGCCAAGGCCAGCACCGCGCTGGCGGCCGACGGCATCGATTTCGTCGATGAAGACGATGCAGGGCGCATTCTTCTTGGCCTGTGTGAACAAATCACGGACACGGGAGGCACCAACGCCGACGAACATTTCGACGAAGTCGGAACCGCTGATGCTGAAGAAGGGGACACCGGCTTCGCCGGCTACGGCACGGGCCAGGAGGGTCTTGCCGGTCCCCGGAGGGCCGAAGAGGAGCACCCCTTTGGGTATCTTGGCGCCAATGGCATTATACTTGCTGGGGTTGCGCAGGAATTCGACGATTTCCGCCAGTTCCTCCTTCGCTTCGTCTTCACCAGCAACGTCTTTAAAGGTAACCTTGATCTTACCTTCCCCGTGCATCTTGGCATGGCTCTTGCCAAAGTTCATGACCCGGCCGCCGCCGCCTTGGGTCTGCTGCATGATGAAGAACCAGACGGCAATGAGGACCAGGATTGGCAGGACTGCTGTCAGCATGTTCATCCACCACGAAGGCTGTTCGGGCGGTTTGGCGATGATGTTGACATCAGCATCGCGCAGTGCCGGCAAGAGTGCCGAATCGGTCGGGGCATAAGAAGTAAAAGAGGTTCCGTCTTTCAGCTGTCCGACGATAGCGTGATCGGCTGTGATCTGGACGGCATCGACTTTTTTCTGCTGCACCTGACTCATGAAATTCGTGTAAGAAATTTCCGATTTATCTGTCTTACTGCTGGTAAAGGCATCTATGATCGATACGGCGACGATGATGATGAGTAAGTATAAACTTACATTCCGCACAAATTTACTCAAAATATGGCTCCTTTCACTTAGTTTATGATAATGCTTTTTTATTCCAACCAATACATTCTTATATTACCACACTTCTTCTAAAGCAACAACTACTTGGAATATACTTCTTCTTTCAAAATGCCAATGTACGGCAGGTTGCGGTAGCGGCTGTCGTAGTCGAGGCCATAGCCGACGACGAAGGCATCGGGGATTTCAAAGCCGTTGTAATCGACAGGGACTTCGACCTGGCGGCGGGCCGGCTTGCTGAGGAGGGTTGCCAATTTGACCGAGCGGGCACCCCGTTCCTGGAGCATGGGGACGAGATGGCTCAAGGTGACGCCCGTGTCGATGATGTCTTCGACGATGAGGACATCTTTATCCTTGACGTCGTTATCGAGGCCCTTGCGGATCTTGAGGACGCCTGACGACGTCGTCGACGAACCGTAGCTGGAGCAGCTCATGAAATCGAAGTAGACCGGGCTGTCGATGCAGCGGGCCAGGTCGGTGAAAAAGGTGACGGCCCCTTTGAGGATGCCGCACATGAGGATGGTCTTGCCGGCATAGTCTTTAGTGATCTGCGCACCCAGTTCGCGGACGCGGGCAGCAATCTGTTCTTCTGTAAATAAAATTTCTTTGATATCCTGATGCATCTTGTTTTCCTCCGTGAAAAAGTGAATTACCCCTGCCGTCCCCTGCAGGGAACGGCAGGACCCAGGCAGAGGGCTGTCCGGGTCGTATAAGCACAGGCCCGGCCGCACTGGAACTGTTTTCCAGCTCCTTTGGCGGCCAGGTCCCGTATCGTTTCAACATAATGAAAAGGCAGGTCCTGACAAGAGCCCGTCGCCTCCTGCCACAAGCGGCGGATGAGGCGCCGCTGCATAGCCAGCGGCTGGGCCAGCAAGCGCTTCTTGTCTAAAGCCGGTACGTCTTCGGGAAGGACGAGCTGCCCATAGAGTGTTTCGGCAGCGTCGTCCAGAAAGGCTTCGTCGGCCCTGACGATATCGGCCAGGCGGTTCAGGTCCGCCGTAATGGCCGGGTTATAAGCCTGCAGCTGCGGCAGCAGGTCCAGGCGTATCCGGTTGCGGCTGTAGCGCCGGCTGTCATTGGTTTCGTCGTGACAGACCGGAAGGTCCCGGGCCGCGGCATAGGCTGCCAGCTCCGCCTTGGTCACCATAAGCAGCGGCCGGATGATGTCGCCCCGCCTGGGCGCCATGCCGCAGAGGCCGTCGAGGCCGCTGCCGCGCAGGAGATGGAGCAATACCGTTTCGGCCTGATCATCGGCGTGATGGGCCACGGCAATGCGTTCGGCCCCGCAGGCCCGGGCCGTTTCCCGCAGGATGCGGTAGCGTTCGCGCCGGCCTACGGCTTCTTCCGACGCCTTTTCCCGCCGGGCCAGGGCCGGCACGTCGACGTACTGCCAGGCAAAACCGCAATGGCGGCGCACGGCTTCGCGCCGTACCAGGCCGACTTCTTCATCGGCCGCCCGGCGGATGCCGTGGTGGACGTAGCAGGCCGTCAAGGTCAGCCTATATAACGGGGCCAGGCGGCTCAGTATATCCAGCAGGGCCAGCGAATCGGGCCCGCCGGAGCAGGCGACGACCAGGGCCCTTCCCGGCTGCCACAGGCCGTGCCGCCTGCCGTAAGCGTCTACGCGGGCGACGAGGTTCACGACTGGCGGTCCCGGGAGTTCCAGGCCGCATCATGGAAGGAATGGCGGAAAAAGACGCCTTCCATGAGATCCCGTTCGCTGACGGTGATGGCCGGGATGTGATAGCGCTGGAGAAAGAACTTGGCAATGAGCAGGCCGGCGACGATGATGTCGCTGCGCTTGGGCTGCAGGCCCGGTACGTGGCGCCGTTCTTCCGGCGTCATGGCCTGGAGGCGTTCGATATGGCCGCACAGGGCATCATAGGAAACGCGATGGCCTTCGACTTTCTCTGCATCGTAGACGGCCAGCTGCAAGTCCATGGCCGCCAGCGTCGTCAGCGTCCCGCCGACGCCGATGAGCAGGTCCGGCTGGACCTGCATGGGCAGCCATTCCTGATAGCAGCGGTTTTCCAGATGGGCGACGGCCTGATGGCTCATGACTTCGCCCCGCGTAAAGCGCACAGCCCCCATGGGGTAGCTGTGGGACCAGCACAGGTCACCGCCGCGGCCGACAGCGACTTCACTGCTGCCGCCGCCGATGTCGATGACGGCTGCCGTCACATCGGGGCTGAGCGAGGCCGTAGCTCCAGTGAAGCTGAGCGACGCTTCTTCCAGGCCCGAAATGGCCCGGCAGTGCCAGCCGAAACGGGCCCGCACTTCTGCCAGGAAGGCCTGGCCGTCGATAGCTTCGCGGACGGCACTGGTGGCGACGGCACAGACCGGTACGCCTGTCAGCTGTTCTTTCCAGCCTTCCATGGCCGCAAAGGACGCTTCCATCCCTGCCGGTGACAAATGGTGTGTTTCATCGATATCTTTCCCCAGCCGCGTCGTCGCCAGTTCTTTCGGCGAAAAGATCCACGTGCCCGGGACTTCCTGCCAGCCCGTCATGAGTCGCAGGGAGTTGGAGCCGATGTCGATGACTGCATACTTCTGATACTCCATATCTGCTCCTTCCTGTAAACGTAAAAAGGCGCTGTCTTTGTGCAACAGCGCCCTTCTTTTTTTACCTTCCGCTATTCAATACGCACTCAATCAGCATGGCGCGCACCGCGGCCGCCGCGTTTCGATTCCGTATTGCGCTTCAAATCCATCAGGCGTTCATCGCTTTCCTTCAGGAATTTGCTGAGCCGGTCTTCAAAAGACAGCGAGCCCGACGAACGGCGCGAATCAAAGCCGTTATGCTGGCGGAATTCATGTTTCTGCCGAAAATCGCGTTTCGGACGGAATTCTTTCTTTTCCGGCGCCGGCTGGGTCTGTTTGATAGACAGGGCGATTTTTCCCTTATCGTCTACAGACAACACTTTGACGTTGACCTTGTCTCGAACTTTCAAAAAATCATTTACATCTTTGACATACTCATTAGCGACTTCAGAAATATGTACAAGACCTACTTTCTTATCCGGAAGCTCTACGAATGCGCCAAATTTTGTGATTCCTGTAACAGTACCTTCCATCACACTGCCTACTTCGATTGTCATGCTGTTTTGATTTCCTCCTTGTAATATCAGCATTACTGCTAAACGTATAAAGCCATTATACTCATAAATGCCAAAAAATTCAATCATCAAAATACAAAATATAGGGAATCACGGCTTATAGGGAATTTCATCGGGCTTGGCCAGGCCGAACTGTTCGCGCGCTTCCCGGGCGATTTCATCGGGATCATTCAGCTTGTCACGCCGTTCGCGAAGGCGAAGATTTTCGTCCCGCAAGGTCTGTTCCTGCTGCAGGGTCCGGTTCATGTCGTCATGGATTTCCCACAGCCTGTAGAGGCGGACGCCGATGAGATAGAAGCCGGCGACGATGATGGCCACGAGAATAAGATTGTACCAGCTCATCTGCCGGAGCCGGATGAGCAGCCCTGTACGGCGCTTCCGGGGGACCTTGCGGCGCTTCTTTCGGCGCCGGGGCTGGCGATACTGCTTGGTTTCCACCCAATCACCCTTTCTAAGAACAAGAGACTGAAAAAGTCTTACCCTATAGTATACCGTGCTTTGCTGGCAAGATAAAGTTTTTTTGTAAAATTCCTTTTAAAATGGGCGGCAGTTATATATAATAGAGGCACGACATTTTGTATCTTATCCGAGGGGGAACACGTATGCACTATGAAAAAATAACGACAGAAATCCTGGAAAAATTAAAGGCCATCGTCGGCCCGAAAGACGTCGTCACCGACGCCGACGCCATGCAGCCTTATTCCCATGACGAAGTGACCGACCCGGCTTACCATCACATGCCCGAAGCCGTCGTCTTTGCCGAAACAGCCCAGCAGGTCAGCGCCATCATCAAGCTGGCCAATGCCTGCCACTTCCCTGTCGTCCCCCGCGGGGCCGGCACGGGTCTGGCCTGCGGCGCCGTCCCGGAATACGGCGGCATCGTCTTGTCGCTGGAAAAGATGAACAAGATACTGGAAATCAATGAAGACGGCCTCTATGCCGTCGTCGAACCGGGTGTACGCACGTCGGACCTGCAGGAAGCGGCCGAAAAGAAAGGCCTCTTCTACGCCGGCGATCCGTGCAGCGGCGACTCGTGCTTCATCGGCGGCAACATCGCCACCAACGCCGGCGGCAACCGGGCCGTCAAATACGGGACGACGCGCCACCAGGTCTACAGCGTGGAAGTCGTCAACCCGACAGGGCGCATCGTCAACCTCGGCGCGCGCCTGCAGAAACAGTCGACAGGCTATTCCCTGGACCAGCTGGTCATCGGCTCCGAAGGGACCCTGGGCATCATCACCAAGGCGACGCTGAAGCTCCTGCCCAAGCCGAAGTACGCCCTCGACCTGCTGGCCATCTTCGACGACCGCCGCCAGGCCATGGGCGTCGTCACCAAAATCATCAAGGCCGGCATCACGCCGACGTGCGTCGAATTCATGGACAACATCACCATCAAGTCCGTCGAAAAATACCTCAATGAAAATCTCCAGGGCAGCGACAACGGCAACTACGTCATCGTCGAAGTCGAAGGGACCAGCGAAGACGACCTGGACGACAAGGCCGTCATCCTCGACGAAGTCTGCACGGAAAACGGCGCGTCGTCAGTCCTCGTCGCTGACCACAATAAGATCTGGCAGGCCCGCAAGGCCTTTGCCGAAGCCGTCCGCGCCGAAAGCCTCATCGTCTGCAAAGAAGACGTCGTCGTCCCTGTCGACCAGGAAGCGGCCCTCCTCGATGAAATCCTGCGCCTGGCCAAGAAATACAACCTGGTCACACGTATCGCCAGCCACGCCGGCGACGGCAACATTCACTTGAACATCCTCAAGAATGAAGATGCCACCTATGAAGACTGGGACCAGCGGGTCAAGACCAACCAGCAGGAACTGTACAAATTCATTTATGCCCACGGCGGCCGCCTGTCCGGCGAACACGGCATCGGCTACAAGCGCAAGCATTTGATGGAAGAATTCACCGATCCCGGCGAACTGGAAATGATGAAGGCCATCAAGAAAGCCCTCGACCCGAACGACATCCTCAACCCGGGGAAAATCTTCGACGTCGACTAACTTGCAAAAATGAAAGTTACCGTGTATAATACATAACAGAACTGAATAAAACGTATATCTTCAGGGCAGGGTGAAATTCCCGATCGGCGGTATAGTCCGCGAACGCTACGGCGTAGGAGCCATTGGCTCGTGATTTGGTGCGATTCCAAAACCGACAGTATAGTCTGGATGAAAGAAGATGTGGCGTGCTGTTTCTGCAGCGTGCCTTTCCTTGCATGTCAAAGCCCTGTGCCTCATCGCCAGGGCTTTTTGAGTACCACCAACTATGGACAATACAGACTTTAAGGAGGTCTTTATTTTGACTACAGAAAAACGCAAATTCAACACTATCGAAGAAGCATTGGAAGAATTACAGGCCGGCCACGTCATCATCGTCACCGATGACCCGGACCGCGAAAACGAAGGCGACTTCATCTGCGCCGCCCAGTACTGCACGACAGAAAACATGAACTTCATGGCCAGCCACGGCAAGGGCCTGATCTGCATGCCCATGAGCATCGAATATGCCCATAAGCTCGGCCTGCCCCAGATGGTCAGCGAAAATACAGATAACCACGAAACGGCCTTCACTGTTTCCATCGACCACGTCGACACGACGACGGGCATCTCGGCTGTCGAACGCGCCCTGACGGCCCGCAAATGCGCTGAAGAATCGGCCCGTCCCGAAGACTTCCGCCGTCCTGGCCACAACTTCCCCCTCGTCGCCAAACGCGGCGGCGTCCTGACCCGCAACGGCCACACGGAAGCCACGGTCGACCTCATGCGCCTGGCCGGACTCAAACAGGTCGGCCTGTGCTGCGAAATCATGGCAGACGACGGCACGATGATGCGCACGCCGGACCTCTGGAAAATCGCCGACGAATACGGCCTGAAATTCATCACCATCCACGATCTCCAGAACTACTGCCGCCGCCACGACAAACACGTCATCCGCGAAGCCGTCGCCAAGATGCCGACGAAATACGGCGATTTCAAGATCTACGGCTACATCAACGACCTGACGGGCGAACATCACGTCGCTCTGGTCAAAGGCGAAATCGGCGACGGCAAGAACCTCTTGTGCCGCGTCCATTCCGAATGCCTTACAGGCGACGTCTTCGGCTCCCGCCGCTGCGACTGCGGTGAACAGCTGGCCGCTGCCCTGACACAGATCAACGCCGAAGGCCGGGGCATCCTCCTCTACATGCGCCAGGAAGGCCGTGGCATCGGCCTCATCAATAAACTCAAAGCCTACGTCCTCCAGGAACAGGGCTACGATACAGTCGAAGCCAACGAAAAACTCGGCTTCGCTCCGGACCTTCGCGAATACTGGATTGGTGCCCAGATTCTCCAGGACATGGGCGCTAAAGAAATCCGCCTGCTCACGAACAACCCGGAAAAAGTCTACGGCCTCGAAGGCTTCGGCGTCGAAATCGTAGAACGCGTCCCCATCGAAATGAAACCCCAGAAATTCGACAAATTCTACCTGGAAACGAAAAAGAATAAAATGGGCCACATCCTCCCCCATCTGCATTAAAAGCGAGTAAAAAAGGCGCTGTCGCATAAAGACAGCGCCTTTTTTAGCAGTGGCTCGTGGTTCGTGGCTCATGGCTCTCCTTATAGGAGAGCTGTCAGCGAAGCTGACTGAGAGGTTGCCCTTTCAACATGTGGTTCGTGGTTTGTAGGGGCCGTCCTGTAAAGGCGGCCCGTTGTGGGAATCCCCCACCCTGCCGTCTTGAAAGCCTTTCTGGCCCGCTATTTTCCTTAATGTTCCTGCTGCAAGGTGAATTTGTCCTTGTGGTAATCGATGAGGCCTTCTTTTTTCATCTTGCTCAGTTCGGCCGATAAGGCGCTGCGGTCGACGGAGAGGAAGTCGGCCATCTGCTGGCGGTTGAAGGGCAGGACGAAGGTGGCCTTCCCTTTTTTCCGGGCCATGTCGGACAGGTAGAGCATGATTTTCTGGCGCGTCGAGCGCTGGGTCAGGTAACGCATCTTTTCCGTGAGGAGGCGGTTCTTTTCGGCCATCAGAGCCAGGAGGTTACCCATGAAACGAGCCTGGTCCGGCGTCAGGACCTGACCGGCATGGAGGATGTTGCCGACATAGACCTGCATGATGACCGCATCCGAGGCAGCGACGACGTCGACCGTTGCCGGCGCGTCGGGCAGACAGGCAAAGGCTTCGCCGAAAAAGAAGCCTGCCGGGATCTGGGACAGGATATTGCGGTTCCCCCAGTAATCTTCCTGGATGATGTGGACCGCCCCTTCCAGGACCAGTCCGATATAAGGGACGGCATCGCCGGAATAAAAGAGGAATTCCCCTTTCTCATATTTTTTCTTGCGTACCTTCAAGCGCTGCAAGAGCGGCAGGACATCGGCTTCGGCGACTCCGTGGAAGAGCGGCGACGTTTCAATGAGAGAAAGATATTGTTCCATGGAAAGACCTCCAAAAAAAAGATGATAGTTGGAAAAACAACAGCTTATTTTTGCTCCATCGACTATACTTAGACCATAAAGGTCCCAAACCAGTTTGATGCATATACCACGATGGAGGAAATTATGATACGTAAAATTATACAGATTGATTCGAAAAAATGCAATGGCTGCGGCGCCTGCGCCACGGCCTGTCACGAAGGGGCTATCGCCATGGTCGACGGCAAGGCCCGCCTCATGCGCGATGACTACTGCGACGGCCTGGGCGACTGCCTGCCCCATTGCCCGACGGATGCCATCACCTTTGTCGAACGCGAAGCCGCTGCCTATGATGAAGAAGCCGTGAAACAGCACATGGCCGCCCAGGGACGAACCTACACCGGCCGCTGCCCCGGCAGCCAGGCCCGCAGCCTCGGCGAAACGCAGAAAAGGGCTGACGACGTTCCTGCCGGGCCGTCCATCTCCCGCCTGAGCCAGTGGCCGGTCCAGCTCAAGCTCGTACCACCCCATACGCCTTATTTCAACGGTGCCAGCCTGCTCATCGCGGCCGACTGTACGGCTTATGCCTACGCCCGCTTCCACGAAGATTTCATCAAGGGCCGCATCACCCTCATCGGCTGCCCTAAACTCGACGACATCGACTACGCCGAAAAATTGACAGAAATCCTCCGCCAGAACGACATCCACGACGTCACCTTGGTCCGCATGGAAGTCCCGTGCTGCGGCGGCCTGGAAATGGTTGCCAAAAGAGCCCTCGCACAGAGCGGCAAAGATATCCCCTTCGAGGTACGCATCATCAGCCTCGACGGGAAGATAAAAGGATAGCCCCTTTTAAGGGGCTAGTGGCTAGCAGTTAGTGGTTAGTTGTTAGCAGATGGCTTTAAATGTACAATTATAATTATAAAGAAAAAGAGGCTGTCTTAATGCGACAGCCTCTTTTTGAGTTGTTAGCGGTTTGTCAATGTCTCCTGGGGCGCCCTGGGGCATCCCCTACGAATACGAGCCACGATGCTCTTTACACATTCCATTCTTCCTTCAGTGTCGACAGGCACATGAAGGTCTGGGACGAGGCGACCGTCGGGATTTCGTTCAATACCTGCATGAGGAAGTGTTCCAGGTCATCCGGTGTCTTGACCAGCACTTTGAGCAAGTAGTCAAAGGCGCCGACGACGTGGTGACATTCCAGGACTTCCGGGTACTGGACGATTTTCGAGCGGAATTCTTCGACATCGCCAGAGCGTTCGAGGTTGACCATGATGAAAGCCGTCACGTTGTAACCGGTCTTGCGGCGGCTGATTTTGGCACCGTAGCCTTCGATGATGCCGTTGTGTTCCATCTTGCGGATGCGTTCGGCAACAGCCGGAATGGACAGGCCGACGACCTTGCTGATTTCCGTAGCCGAAGCTTTGCCATTGTGTTTGAGTATCGTTAAAATTTTGTCATCGATATAATCCATATGTAGATACTACCCTCCATAATTTCTAAAATTTACATATCTATTATCTTACAAACGAATGAAAAAGTAAATAGACTTAAAGATATTAATTTTTTTTCTGCTATACTTTTTGCTTCTATGGAGGCTGGTTTATTCCGAATCGGAAAGATGGAAATCACTATTCAAGTCAGAGAAATTATCGGCAAAGCCCTGGGTCATGTAGACGGCATTGTCACTGCCTGTGATTTCACAGTTGACGCCTTCCATGCTGCTTGCCAGTTCCATCCCCTTCTGCGGTCCCAGGACGAAGACGATAGTCGTCATCATGTCACTGAGCATGCCTGCATGAGGTACGGAGCCGTCGATGACGACAGAGTCGCTCATGACGCCGGACCGGGCGGGATAGCCCGTGCGGGGGTCGAAGATATGGTGGTAGCGGACGCCATCCTGGATGAAATAGCGTTCATAGTCGCCTGATGTGGACAGGGCCTGGTTCTCGATGGATACGATGCCCAAGAAGCTCTTGTCGTCGTCAGAGCGGGGATGTTTGATACCGATGCGCCAGGGCTTGCCCTTGGTCGTCTTGCCGACGGCATACATCGAGCTGGCACCGAGGTTGATGAGCCCGCTTTCGATGTGGTGCTTTTCATAAATCTTGCGGATTTCATCGACAGCATAACCCTTGGCCACGCCGCCCAGGTCGATGGTCATGCCCGGTTTAGCCAGCATGACGCTGTGGTCTTCCGGCCGCAGGAGGATGTCCTTATAGTTGACCTTCATCAGGGCCTGGGAAATCTCATCGGCTGACGGCACGTGCTGGTCGTCGTTGCCGATGCGCCATAAATTGGTCATGACGCCGACGGTAATGTCCCATTCGCCCTGGCTCTTGGCCGAATATTCCTTGGCGTATTCAATCATTTCATAAATGGCCGGGTCGACCTGGACGTATGCTTTGCCGGCAGCGGCATTGATACGGCTTACGTCGCTGTCTTCATTCTGTCCTGCCAGTTTGTCCAGCTGATTCAGGCGGTCAAAGCCTTCATCGACTGCTTCTTTGGCTTCTTTCCCGGACGCCCGCAGGGAGACCGTCGTATCCATGGCGACACCGCTCCTATCAAAAGAAGACTCCGGATGCAGACTGCATCCGGAGCAACTAAGGATGATGAGGAACGCCATGGTGAGAAGAACCCATACATACCGTTTCTTATCCATGTATTAACCTACGTTTTCTTCTTTCTTGAAAGAGCCTTTGATCATTTCGTTGATGGCACCAGTCGGGCACTTGGTCAGGCAGGTAGCATTGTCACAGGTGTGGCAGATGTCCTGGTTGACGACGGCCAGATGGTCGATGATCTTGATAGCCCCTTCTTCCTGGTGCGAGCAGTTACGCATGCAGGAACCGCAGCCGAGGCACAGGGCCTTGCAGTTCTTCATAGCCGGAGCGCCGAAATCTTTGGAGCTGCAGCTGATGCTGACTTTGGCACTGATCGGCAGGAGTTCGATGACGTGGTTCGGGCAGACAGAAGCGCATTTGCCGCAGCCTGTGCAGAGCGTCTTGTTGACGACAGGCAGGCCATTTTCGCCCATGCTCATAGCACCGAACGGGCAGGCACGCGTGCAGTTGCCGAAACCGAGACAGCCGAATTTACAGAATTTCGGACCCTGCTGGACAATCTTAGCAGCCGCGCAGTCATGAACACCTTTGTATTCATAAGCCAGTTTGGCAATGCCATTGCCGCCGCGGCATTTGATGTGAGCGTATTTCGGTTCCGTAGCTTCAGCGACTTTGCCCGTCAACTTAGCGACGACAGTAGCGACTTCAGCTTTACCAGGAACACAGAGGTTAGGCGGAACGTTCGGGTCGAGGACGACGGCTTCCGCATATTTTGCACAGCCGGCGAAACCGCAGGCACCGCACTGGCCCTGAGGAAGTGCTTCTTTTACTTCGCCGATGAGCGGATTTTCTTCCATGGCAAATTTCTTATCAGCACTTGCAAGGATAAAGCCGAAGACGATACCGATGCAAACCATGACGCCGACAGCATACATAGCTATCGTTGTATAATCATACATAATCTAATTCACTCCTTTGCCTTAAATCATACCGGAGAAGCCGAGGAAGGCCAGGGACATCATACCGGCGACGATGAAAGCGATTGGTGTGCCTTTCAGAGCGTGGGGAACAGCGGCATAGTCCAATTTTTCACGGCAGCTTGCCATGAGGATCAGAGCTACGGCGAAGCCGAGGCCTGCGCCAACAGCGAAGACGATGTTTTCCAAGAAGTTATAACCGCTGGTGACACTGATGACCGGGACGGACAGGACGATACAGTTCGTAGCGATCAGCATGAGGTAAATGCCCCACATGTTATACAAGGTCGGCGATTCTTTCTTGATGACGATTTCCAGTAACTGTACGAAACTTGCGATCAAGATAACGAAGGAAATCGTGCGCAGGAATTCCAAATGAAGCGGTACCAGGACTAAGTTGTACAGGCACCATGCCAGGATAGTACTCATAGTGATGACGGCAGTGACGGCGAAGCCCATGCCGACAGAGGCGTTCAGGTTCTTGGAAACGCCGAAGAAGATACACAAACCGAGGAACTTGGTCAATACGAAGTTGTTAATCAAGACAGCCCCGATGAACAGCGTAAAGTATTCCATTATCCTTCACTCCCTTTCAGTTGTCTCTGTCTTTCAACATGTTCATTCCAGATCTTGAAACCAGCCATGATGAAACCGATGAGCATGAAGGCTCCAGGCGGCAAGGCCATGATCAGAGCCGGCTGATAGGACGGACCAAAGACAGGGATACCAAAGAAGGTACCGTTGCCGAGGATTTCACGGACGAAGGAAATGAGGAACATAGCAATGGTAAAGCCAATGCCCATGCCCATGCCGTCGAGGAAGGAAACGACGACGCCGTTTTTCGATGCAACCGATTCAGCACGAGCCAGGATGATAGCAAATACGACGACCAGGTCGAGGTATACGCCCAGGGCTTTGTACAGATCCGGAGCAAAAGCCTGTAAGAACAGCTGTACACACGTTACGATAGTAGCGATACAGGTGATGTAAACAGGGATACGGACTTTTTTGTTAATCAACTTGTGAATGATGGAAACGACCGTATTGTTAGCCGTGATGACGAACCATACTGTGCAGCCCATGGTCAGGCCATTGACGATGCTTGTCGTAACGGCAAGGCCCGGGCACAGGCTCAAGGCCAGGACGAAGTACGGGTTTTCTTCAATAATGCCTCTAGTAAATACTTTCCAAAGATTCATTATTATTTACCCCCTAACTCTGCTGCTTTCTGAACAGCCTGTTTAACGCCCAAAGTGAAAGCACGGGAAGAAATGGTAGCACCGGTCATGGCCTGGATTTTATCCTTTTCGCTAGCACTCTTGGTGACTTCCAAGTTTTCCAGTTTTTTGCCTTTGAACTGATCTTTAAACGGAGATTTAGCACCTCTGTCGCCGAGGCCCGGAGTTTCGTTGGCTTCGAGGACCGTGTAGTCCATAACCGTGCCATCCATGGAAACAGCCGTCAGCATCTTGATAGCGCCGCCGTAACCTTTCGGAGCCGTCGGAATGATATAAGCAACTTTCTTGCCGCCCTGTTCAGCGACGAAGGTATCTTTTTCGCCAGGGACGGGATCGAATTTTTCAGCCTGCGGAACGAGGGATTTCATGGAATCCTGTTTCATCTGTTCAGCTTTTTCATAGGCAATCTTGCCAGTAGCAGCATAGACGACGCCGATGATACAGCCGGAAACCAGGCAGGTCAGGATAAGGTTCATCGCAACCTTGAAGATTCCGCTTTCGTTTTTGTCTGCCATTTTATTTAGCCCCCTTTTTTACTGCGCCAAAGACGGTCGGTTTGACCAGACGGTCGATGAGCGGAGTCAAGGTATTCATGAGCAAGATGGAGTAGCAAACCCCTTCCGGATAACCGCCAAGGGTACGGATGAGGACCGTAATCAGGCCGCAGCCCAATGCGAAAATCATCTGGCCTTTCAGGGTAATCGGAGCCGTGACCATATCGGTTGCCATGAAGAAGGCGCCGATGATGAGGCCGCCAGCCATCATTTCAAATATTGCAACGTTGACGCCATAGAAAGCACCCATGAGGACGCCGACGGTAGCAATCATGATGACCGGAACCTGCCAGTTGATGTAGCCTTTGTAGATCAGCCACAGACCGCCGAGGATGAGGAGGACTGTCGACGTTTCGCCGAGGGAACCGTTGCGGAACCCGAAGAACAGGTTCTGATAAATCGTGCCCCAATCGTTGGTACCGAAGAGATTGAAGAGAGCATCTACGCCGCCGTGTTTGAAGACGTTCAGCGGTGTAGCCCCAGCGACACCGTCGATGACGGTCCCATTGAGCTGGGTCCAGGTCGTCATGGCGATTGGCCAGGAAACCATCAAGCCAGCACGGCCGACGTGAGCCGGGTTGAAGATGTTGTAGCCAAGGCCGCCCATGGCCTGTTTACAAACGACGATAGCCAGGAAGGAACCGATGATGCTCATCCACCAGGGAAGGCTCGGCGGGCAGCACATAGCCAGGAGAAGGCCTGTGATGACGGCAGAACCATCTTTGATGGTGACGCGTTTGTGCATCAGTTTTTCCCATAAGAATTCAAATACAACTGCCGAGACAATTGCGACGATGATATTGACGAGAGCATTGACACCGAAATAGTAGACGCCGAACGCAGCAGCCGGTACAAGGGCGGCGACGACATTCCACATAATCTTAGGAATGGTTTCGTTACAGCGAACATGCGGTGAAGATGCTACGGTAAGTTTAAATTCCTGCATGTCTTTAGCATCCTTTCCATTTGTTTGTCCTTTAGCTTCTGGACTCATGATATCCCTTCTTCCAATTAGTTCTTGGCTTTCTGTGCTTCAGCTTTAGCCTGCGCTGCGCGCTGGATAGCTTTGCACTGGCCTTTCGCATTGCGGATATACTGGACAATGTTACGTTTTGCCGGGCAGGTATAGACACAGCTGCCACATTCGACACAGTTCATGACGCCGTATTCCATGCATTTATCCCATGCCTGGCAGGACGAGAAGATGCTGAGCTGGCTCGGAATGAGGCCCATGGGACATGCTTCTACGCAACGGCCGCAGCGGATGCACGGAGATTCTTCGCCGACCTGGCATTTTTCCGGAGAGAGAGCCAGGATACCGGAAGCGCCTTTGGTAATCGGCACATCGAGCTGATACTGGGCCAGACCCATCATCGGGCCGCCGGCGATCAGGCGATCCGGCTGTTTGGAGAAGCCGCCGCAGTAATCAATGGCTTCCTGGAAAGTCGTACCGATACGGAGACGGAGGTTCTTCGGTTCTTTGATGCAGTCACCGGTAACGGTCGTAAGGCGTTCGATGAAGGGGATGCCCTGGCAGACAGCATCGGTGATGGCAATGACCGTACCGACGTTGCTGACAACGCAGCCGACGTTCATAGGAAGTCCGCCCGGTTCGACCTGACGGCCTGTGCAGGCTTCGATCATCATCTTTTCAGCACCCTGAGGGTACTTCGTCTTACAAGCGAGAACCGTAACTTCAGGAATATCTTTGAAAGCTTCGGTCAGGTTCTGGATGGCTTCCGGCTTGTTGTCTTCAATGCCGATGAAGGCCTTCTTGACGCCGAGGACTTTCATGCAGATCTGGACGCCCGTGACGAGTTTGTCCGTCGTTTCCTTTTCGACCATGGCACGATAGTCACAAGTCAGATACGGTTCACATTCGGCACCGTTGACGATGAACGTATCGACCGGTTTGTTCGGAGCCAATTTGACGTGAGCCGGGAAAGTAGCACCGCCGCAGCCGACGACGCCGGCTTTTTTGATGAGTTCCAGGATTTCCTTGCTGTCGAGCTGTTTCCAGTCGTGAGCCTGGGGAATCCCTTCTGCCCATTCATCTTTGCCATCTGCTTCGATGACGACAGCCATGCATTTGACCATCATGTTGTGCGGCATAGGCGCAACTTTGATGACTTTGCCGGACGTAGATGCATGGATGTCGGCATGCAAGAATGCGTCACTCGTCCCGATAAGCTGGCCTTTCTTGACCAGGTCACCGACTTTGACGGTCGGCGTACAAGGCGCACCAAAGTGCTGGCTCATGGGAATGACGACTTGAGCCGGTACTGCCGGGGTTTCTATGGCTTTGTCTTTTGCATAGATCTTGCCATCGTCAGGATGGACCCCACCTCTTTTAAAGGTATTCAACATCAAAAATCACCTCATTATTATATAATGAAAAATAATAAAAACATGAATCATGCTTTCAATCGCTTACATTATATCATTATGTAGCATATTATTCAATGTGAAAATCAGAGCAAAGTTACACATTTAACTTATTTTTATGACCTGCCGGGCGCAGGAAAAAGAAGTCAAAAATTGTCCGGATACAAAGAGATAACGTAGTTTACATTTCCGTATACGTCACCTGTTTTGTATAGTATAAAGGCCGTTCTTACCCTATTTTATAAGGATGCATAATAACAAAAAATAGTTTATCTTTCATGTCGCCATAACTAACTTTTATCGTATTTTGACGGCTCTAGAACAACTTGCCATACGTTCAATAAATCACATATATATGCATCCTATATGAGTCTGCCGCATAGACGTGAAAAAGGCGCTGTCTTATGACAGCGCCTTTGGGAGTATTAAGTTTGCAGTTTGTAGTTTTTAGTGAAGGTTTTTAAATTTAAAGCCATCTTCTACAAACTCCGTACTACAAACTATAAATTAAAAGGGGCCTTGCATGATGGCAGAACCCTTCATGCGGCGGCCCCCACTAATTATTCCCCTTTCAATTCCAAAGCCGTTTTGATCAGGCCTTTGAATAACGGATGGGCTTTGGTCGGGCGGGATTTGAATTCCGGATGGAACTGGCAGCCTACGAACCAGGGGTGGTCCTTGAGTTCGACGATTTCTACCAGGCGGTCGTCCGGCGATGTGCCGGAGAGGATGAGGCCGGCATTGACCATTTCCGTGCGGTATTTGTTGTTGAATTCCCAGCGATGGCGATGGCGTTCGTAAATGAGGTTGGTACCATAGACTTCATGAGCCTTCGTGCCTTCGGTCAGCTTGCAGGGATAGAGGCCGAGGCGCATGGTGCCGCCTTTATCGGAGATATCGACCTGGTCGGGCATGAGGTCGATGACCGGGAATTTTGCATCTTCATGGAATTCCGACGACGTAGCGCCTTCAAGGCCGACGACGTGGCGGGCGAATTCCATGACAGCACACTGCATACCCAGGCAGAGGCCGAGGTAAGGCACGTTGTTTTCACGGGCATACTGGACGGCACGGATCTTGCCTTCGACGCCGCGGTTGCCGAAGCCGCCGGGAACGACGATACCGTCGATGCCTTTGAAGACTTCTTCCATCGAGAGGTTCGGGTCTTCCAGAGTTTCCGAATCGATCCAGTGGATATTGACTTTCGTCTTATAGGCGATGCCAGCATGGTTCAGAGCTTCAGCGACGCTGAGGTAGGCGTCGTGGAGGGCGACGTATTTACCGACCAAGGCGATTTCCAGGGTCTTTTCCGTATTGTAAATGGCATGGACCATTTTCTTCCAGTCTTCCATATCGCAGGGACGATTGGGCAGGTCGAGTTTTTCCAGGACGATGCGGTCCATCCCTTCTTCCGACAAGAGGAGGGGTACTTCATAGATGCTGTTCAAGGTCTTGTTTTCGATGACGGCATCTTTGTCGATGTCGCAGAACAGGGCCAGCTTTTCTTTCATTTCGTCCGACAAGGGGCGTTCCGTCCGGCAGACGATGATATCCGGCTGGATGCCGATACTGCGCAGTTCCTTGACGCTGTGCTGGGTCGGTTTGGTCTTCAGTTCGCCGGCAGCGCCGATATACGGTACGAGGGTGACGTGGATGTACAAGACGTCATTGCGGCCGACTTCCTTCTTGATCTGGCGGATAGCTTCCAGGAACGGCAGGCTTTCGATGTCGCCGACAGTACCGCCGATTTCGGTGATGACGATGTCCGCATTGTCATCGTCGCCGACGCGGTAGACGCGGTTCTTGATTTCATTGGTGATGTGCGGGATGACCTGGACAGTATGGCCCAAATAGTCGCCGCGCCGTTCTTTCTGCAGGACCGACCAGTAGATCTTGCCGGTCGTGACGTTGGAGTTCTTGCCGAGGTTAATGTCGATGAAGCGTTCATAGTGACCGAGGTCGAGGTCCGTTTCCGTGCCATCGTCGGTGACGAAGACTTCGCCGTGCTGGTACGGGCTCATCGTGCCCGGGTCGATATTGATATAGGGGTCAAACTTCTGGATCGTGACCTTGTAGCCGCGGTTCTTCAGCAAACGGCCCAGCGATGCTGCTGTAATGCCTTTCCCTAACGAAGAAACGACGCCGCCTGTGACAAAGATGTATTTAGCCATATTTCCTCCCTGTTGAGCTTCTGCTCATCGAATCAAAAATCAATCAATAACTTTTATTTTATTATATTACATTTTTTCAGGAGCAGAAACCCCTAAAATAGCCAAACTGTTGGCGATGGTGATGCGGACTGCCGTGACCAGGGCCAGACGGGCTCTTTCCAGATCCTTGTCTTCCTGGATGATGCGGCAGTGATTGTAGAACGTATGGAACATACCGGCCAGTTCGTGGACGAAGTGGGCAATGCGGTGCGGTGCCCGTTCGCGGGCGGCACGCTGGACTTCTTCCGGGAAGGCGGCCATCTTCTTGATGAGTTCCAGTTCGTATTCGTTGGTCAGCGTATCCCATTTGACGTCGGACCAGTCCGTGCTGAGGTCGGCCCCGGCTTCCTTGGCCTGACGGTAAATGCTGTAGATACGGGCATGGGCGTACTGGATATAATAGACCGGGTTTTCGTTGCTGTGCGATTTCGCCAGGTCCAGGTCAAAATCGAGCTGCGTATCCAGGGAACGCATGATGAAGAAGTAACGTGCTGCATCGGTACCGACTTCTTCGATGAGTTCGTTCAGCGTAATGGCCTGGCCCGTGCGCTTGCTCATCTTGACCGGTTTGCCGTCGCGGAAGAGGCTGACCATCTGCAAGAGGAGTACTTCCAGCTGATTGACGTCATAGCCGAGGGCCGCCATGGCCGCTTTGACGCGGGCTACATAACCGTGGTGGTCGGCGCCCCAGATATTGATCATCTTCTTGAAGCCCCGGTCGTATTTATTCTTATGATAGGCGATATCGGCAGCCAGATAAGTCGGTACGCCGTTGTCGCGGATGACGACGCGGTCTTTGTCGTCGCCGTAATCCGTCGATTTCAGCCACAGGGCGCCGTCCTTTTCATAAATCTTGCCCCGTTCTTCCAGGACCTTGCAGGCTGCCTGGATGGCATCGGGATGGAGAGTCCGTTCGCTGAACCAGTTGTCATAATGGACGTTGAAATGGGCCAGGTCGCGTTTGAGGGCCTTGAGCTTTTCGGCATAGGCCCGGTCCTTGAAGAGTTCCAGCCGTTCTTCTTCAGGCATGTCCAGGTATTTGTCACCGTCCTGGTCGATGATGGCCTGGGCCGTTTCGATGATGTCGTGGCCGTGATAGCCGTTTTCCGGGATTTCTGCCGGCTTGCCCAACAGTTCCAGGTAGCGGGCATTGACGGAAGCGGCCAGGTTGTTCATCTGGTTGCCGGCGTCGTTAATGTAGTATTCGGCCTGGACGTTATAGCCCGCAGCCCGCAGGAGATTGACCAGGGCACTGCCATAAGCGGCGCCGCGGCCGTGGCCGACGTGGAGCGGCCCTGTCGGGTTGGCGCTGACGTATTCGACCTGGATCGTGTCTTCTTTGCGCAGCGGTGCATGGCCATAGGCATCGCCGGCAGCCAGGATCTGTTTGAGCGTATCGTAAATGACGTCATTCTTCAAGAAGAAGTTGATGAAGCCGGCACCGGCGATTTCCACATGGTCGAGCCAGGGATAATCCATGCCGTCGACGATGGCCTGGGCAATGAGTCTCGGTGCTTTATGGGCGACGCGGGCCGACTGCATGGCAATGTTGCTGGCGAAGTCGCCGAATTCCTTCTGCGGCGGTACTTCCAGTGCGACGTCGGGATAGTCGCCGGCTGGAAGAGTGCCGGCTGCAATAGCCTTGTTCAGGGCTTCCGTAATGCCCTGCTTCAATAAATCCTTCATTTCCATTACGCTTGATCCTCCTGCACGGTTATGGTTAATTGTGTATAATTGGCACTGACGCCTTCGATATGGACGTCGTAGCCCAACTGAATCGTACCGACTCCATCGAGCAAGTCGGCGCGGCATTCATAGGTCTTCATCTGCACGTCGAACGTGCCGACCGGTGTGTCATACTGGGAGCGCGTCACTTTTCCCTTGCGGAATTCCTGACGCTGGCGGAGCTTCCCAAGGCGCAACAATAAGACGGACCCTCCGGGTAACACCTTGATGACCGTCGTAACGCCCTTCATTTCCGTCAGCTCGCTTTCTTCGTAGACGATGTACTGCGTCCCATCCTTGACGTAAAACTTGCCTTCGGAAACGAGCTCCATTTTCAGCTCTTCTCCCTCTTTGTTACGTTGGATACTTTTTACACTTACTAAGACAGGTTTCAATGTATTCCACCTTTCCTATCACAAATCCAATGTTACTATTATATAACAAGTGCCGGGAAAAAGAAATACTTTTTTTCACTTCATTTCAATCAGAAAAGGCCAATACTTCTTGGGCATATAACTGCGGCGCAGGGCCTCGTTGCGGCGCGACGGGATGGCGATGGTCCGGTAATAATCCTGCCAGACTCCTTCGATAGCTTCTTCATCGGCTGACAGGTCCGGTGCGGCGGCGGCCCGGGGAATGGTCACCACGACGGGCTGACGGCCAGGCCAGGAGCAGCTGGCGGATGCGGACCGGGTCCGTCGTCGCTCCATAATATTTTCCCTTGCAGGTAATGAAATACTGGGCCCTCTTGAGGCCGATGCCCAGGCGGCGCAGTGTGTCATACGACAAGAAAGCCTGGCGCCGGGCCGCACAGATGCGCCGGGCCGAGGTGACGCCGATGCCGGGGACGCGCAGCAAAGCGTGGTACGACGCACGGTTGACTTCGACCGGGAAAAACTCCGGATGGCGCAGGGCCCAGCAGGCCTTGGGGTCCAGGTCGAGGTCGAAATCAGGCGCCTCGTCAGTCAATATCTCATCAGCTTTGAACTGGTAGAAGCGCAGCAGCCAGTCAGCCTGGTAGAGGCGGTGCTCCCGCAGGAGCGGCGGCTTGGCGATGGCCGGCAGGTTCGGGCCGGTCACTGCCGGGACATAAGCCGAATAATAGACGCGCTTCAATTCCACCTTATCGTATAAGGCCTGGCTCAGGCGCAGGATCGTCCGGTCGCTGTCCGGCGTCGCACCGACGATGAGCTGCGTCGTCTGGCCGGCCGGGACGAAGGAAGGCGCCTTCTTATGATGTTTCTTCTCTTCCCGCCGCTCCAGGATGCCCTGGCGGATGTGCCCCATGGGAACGAGGATGTTTTCCTTCGTCTTCTGCGGCGCCAGCAGGCGCAGACTCGGCGCCGACGGCAGTTCGATGTTGACGCTCAGGCGGTCGACGTAGCGGCCCAGTTCACGGATGAGCTGGGCACTCGTCCCGGGGATGCCCTTCATGTAGATGTAGCCGTTGAATTTCTTTTCGTCCCGCAGGATGCGGGCCGTCCGGATGAGGAGCTCCGTCGTATAGTCCGGCGAACGATAGACGCCAGAACTGAGGAACAGGCCTTCGATGTAATTGCGCCGGTAAAAGGCGATGGTCACGTCGGCGATCTCTTCCGGCGTCAGGATGGCCCGTTCCGCTTCCCGGCTGGCCGCGTTGACACAGTAGGCACAGTCGTAGATACAGCGGTTGGTCATGAGGATCTTGAGGAGCGACACACAGCGGCCGTCAGCCGACCAGGTATGGCAGATGCCGCAGACAGCCCTATTGCCGATGCCCCCGGACTGGTTGGCACGCCGGCTGCCGCTGGACGAACAGGACACGTCGTACTTGGCCGCGTCGCTGAGAATATGCAGTTTCTGTTGAATCCGGTCCCAATCCATGATAAAGCCCCCCCTTTTTCCCTTTATCATAGCATAAGGCCGGTCCTATTGCAAACGTATGTTTTGATTGGCCGGTCGCCAGTCGCAGGTCGCAGGGCACATCTGTCTTTCGTAGGGGCTCGCACGTGGCGAGCCCGTCCGGAATATGAAAATTTTCTCGCCACTAGGCAAAAGCGGGCGCCCCACGTGGGCGCCCCTACATTTGCGGTCTGCGGACTGCGAACGGCGGGCGCCCCTACAGCGGAAAAAGGACTTGCCCATAGGGCAAGTCCTTTTTCCTTACAGATGTAATCCTTCGCGTAATTTTTCAAAGATTTTCTGTTCGTCTTCGGTCAGGTCGCGGCCCAGGTCGATGTGGAGTTCTTCCCCATTGCTGCGGGCCTTGTCCTGTTCGTGCTTATCGCCGCTCTTGGCGCTGTCGTCACGGATGATCACGCTTACACCACCTTAGATCAAAGTTTTCGGATCGGGATAGTCTTTAATGCTTTCAGCCAGTTTATCGGCCAGTTCGTCGAGTTCACATTCCTGGTCGTCGCGGAGAGACGATTTCATATCCATCGTCGGTTCCAGGAGTTCGCAGCATTTGAACTGATTTTCGACGTAGTCGACCATGGTCTTATAGGCAGCCGATGCCCAGCTGTGGCAGGCAATGACGCCGATCGTGCGTTTCTGGAACATGAGGGTCTTCAAGTCGTGGAGGAAGTTTTCCATGGGCAGGAAGAGGTTCAGGTTATACGTCGGAGCTGCCAGGACGAGGTGGCTGTATTCCCAGGCTTTAGCCGTGATGTACGACGAATGAATCTTGGCGACGTCGTAGAGGCGGATATCCTGGATGCCGCGCTGGCTCAATTTATGGGCCAGGACGCAGGCAGCCCGTTCAGTGTTGCCATAGATGGACGAGAAAGCGATGACGACGCCTTTCTTTTCCGGTACGTATTTAGCCCAGTGGAGGTATTTGTCGATGATATACTTAATCGTAGCCGGCGTGCGGAATACGAAGCCGTGGAGCGGGCAGATGAAGTCGATAGGAAGGCCCGATGCCTTCTTGAGGACGTTGACGACCTGCGGGCCGTATTTGCCGACGATGTTGACATAGTAACGGCGGGCCGAATCGAGGTAGTTTTCTTCAAAGTCGACCTGGTCTGCATAGACGTTGCCGACCGTACCGAACTGGCCAAAGGCATCGGCACTGAAGAGGACGTGATCCGTCAGGTCATAGGACATGATGACTTCCGGCCAATGAACCATCGGCGCTTTGACGAACTGCAGGGTATGTTTGCCCAGAGCCAGCTGGTCCCCTTCCTTGACGGCGACATAGCGGTCTGTCATGGGATGGCGGAAGAACTGTTCAAAGAGCTTGAAGGTCTGCGGCTGGCCGATGATCTTGGCGTCCGGATATTTTTCCAGGAGAGCCAAAGCCGAGCTGGCATGGTCCGGTTCCATATGCTGGAGGACGAAGTAGTCCAGTTTACGGCCTTTGAGCAGGTATTCAACGTCTTCCAGGAATTCGTCACGGCACGATTTATCCATGGCATCGACGACACAAGTCTTTTCGTCATCGATGAAATAGGAATTGTACGTAACGCCTTCGGGAATCGGGAAAATCCGTTCAAACAATTCCGTACGGAAATCGTTGCAACCCATCCAATAAATACCATTTTTAATTTCTTCTACACAATGCATACTGATATGACCTCCTTAAAAAATACAAGCAGCATTCATGCTGTAATGTCAATTCTCATACCCATATCATACCATCTTTTGGACAAATAGGAAATACTAACAAGAAAAAAAGTTAATTAAAAATCCTTATTGCTTATTTGTTTTTACCCGTATCGCGATTGTTATCGGACGACTGGCGGCTCTTCGACGAATCGGAACTCTTGGTCGTATTCGTCGACTTATCGTCAGACCGGCTGCGGGTCGTGCTCTGGGACTCGGAAGCCGATTCACTGCGCCGCGTTTCCTGAGAGGAGCTGCGGCTCGGTGCCGATGCGCCGATGGAATCCGCTTCGGCTACGACATTGTCGATGAGCTGTTCCAGGACATCGCGGTCGGCCTGGGACAGGTTGGTGCTTTCACTGAGCATGTCCTTGGCCTGCTGGGCCAGGCTCTGGGCCTGGGAACGAGCCGAGCTGCGGCTGATGGAGCCGTTGCGGTACTGGACCTTCAAATTGCGCAGTTCATTGGAAATGTCATTGGCCTTGCTGCGGATGCGGGCCGCTGCCATTTCGCCGCTGCGCTGCTTACGGGCATCGGCATCTTGCAGGCGCTTGTCTTCTTCCCTGTTTTCCAGCAGTTCTTCCTGCTGCTGTTCGGCCACTTTATCCAGCGACGCTGCCGTCACATGGGTCCCGACGTAATATTCATAGCCCATGTAGCCCAGGATGATGATAGGGATACAGAGGAGCATCATTTCCAGTTTGCGCATATGCGCTGCCCGTTTCCAGCTGATGACGTTCTTGCGGCGGTGTTCCATGATGAGGACGATGATCAGGACCAGGACGACCAGGAACAGGGCGATATAGATGAACAATTTATGCCAGACTGTGGCCTGGAGCTTGATTTCCGTCGGATTGGAATTGGACAGGTTCCACAAATAGGTACTGCCCTGGTCATCGGCTTTATCGCTGTTGCTGACGACGCGGGTCCCCGACGGGAAGGAGACGATGTATTCCAGGTCGACGCCATTTTCCGGCATCGGCGCGCCTAAGCGCAGGGTCTGGATACTATTTTCATCAAAATTATAATCAATGTAATAAGTCGAACAGATGAGGCCATCGTGGGTCTTGTGGACAATGTGGTCGACAGAGCTCTTGCTGGCTCCATCCTTGGTGATCGTTTTCATAGCCCGGAAGCCTTCGCCATTATCGTTGTTATAATCCATAATGGTATAATTGCGCTTCTGGAATTCATCGGCATCGGCTTTCAAATCTTTCTGCCCCTTAGCCGAATCGGAGACTTTCAGGACATCCTGTGTTTCGCTGCCATCGTCGTGGATGATGGTCTGCGCCCGGAACCCCGATAAGAGGAAGAACGCTGCCAACAGCATGACTGTCATAGCAATCTTGGCAATTCTCGCGTACGCTTTCATAAAATCCTCGCTTTCTTTCTGTGCCATCATTCTTCTTTCGGCGGTACCATGCCGGTATCGACGAGGTGAGGCCGGTCAAATAAGGTCTGGGCCTCTTTTTCCTGGCGGGCCTTGGCCATGGCGGCGCCATTGCTGATATTTTCCAACGGGATTCCATTGACGAAGATGCCTTCGATGACGCCTTCGCCCCGCTTCATGCGGATGCTGGCGATGACGCTGTCATCGGGCTGGAGGTTGTAGATGCCATCGGTCAGCTCCGGTGCCATGCGATAGCGGTCAAAGCCAACCTGGAACTGGACAAAGCCATCCTGATAGGACACGACGGTGGCCTGCATATAGTCGCCGCCGACGAAAGGCTTCGACGCCGAAGCCCCCTGGATTTCCATGAGGCCCGACGTATCCCGTGAAATATAGACGTAAATCTGCTGTCCCTTTTCAGGCGGCGTATCGTCCTTCCACTGCGTCGTGTCTTCGGGAAAAACGACGCGGATGTAGTCCGTCCCAAAGGCGGATACTTCCAGCCGCGGGACGCAGCGCCACTGATAGGGGATGCCATCGACGGCGATGTTATGCCAGCGCCAGCCCATATAGGCGACGACGGCGAACTGGACGAGAACGACGAAGACGAAAAAGATCCAGCGATAACGGCCATCCAGTGAAAAGGAAAAGTGGAATCCCTGCAAAGGCAATGGAAATTTCATTTCATATCGCCTCCTTGGTGAGACCACGGCGAGTGGGTAAAGTATTTTTTCCGTTTCGGTGCCGGCTTCATCGAGCTCCACGGCGATTCCGTAACCCGCGGCTTTTCTTCCGCTGCCGGTTCCTGAGGAACAGCCATTTGCTGGGGCACGGCTTCCGTCTTTTCATGGACTGTCGGTGTGACCGGCGACGCCGGCGTTTCCGGCGTTTCTTTCTTTACGTCATCAGCGGGTGCCGTGAAAGTAAATGCCGGCGGTGCTTCTTCCGGCTCGGCCGGGACGGGCGGCGCTTTGGGCAAATCGTCGGACGTCTTTTCCCCTGCCGGTTCGGCAGACAGTCCCAATTCAGCCGGCGACGGGATGCGTACCTCTTTCATCCACTCGGCCAGGGTGTCGGCATCGCTGGCGGCATCCTGAGCCTGCCAGGACGGTGTCTCTTTAGGCGGAAGTTCGTCCTGTTTTTCTTCGCCTTCACGGCGGACGCGCGTCGATGAATGGCGCAGACCTGCCCGCCGGGCAGCGCGCAAGGCGGCAGCCGCCTTATCCTTGCGGGTCCGCTTGAATTGGAAGATGATCAGGGCCAGGACGACGATGGCCAGGAGCGGTGCCAGCGGGGAGAACTGCGTCCCGAAAATAAAGGCCAGCACCAGGCTGATGAAGATGACGACGCCAAATTTCATATGGAGGCTGTGTCCCGGCTTGAAGCCCTGAGACGTTTCAAAGAAACCTAATACGACCATGTACAGCGACGAAAGGACCAGGGGAATCGACGAATAGAGCCCGGCCCGGACGAGGATTGTTTCAAAAGCCAGGATAAATGGGACAGCCAGGTACAGGACCGGTCCCCACAAGCGATTCTTTACGGTCTGGGCCATGAGGGCGATCATGACGGCAAAGAGGACGAGCGTCACCAAGGCCGTGACCCAGTGAAAGGCATGGACCCGGGCGATGCCCTCCCAAGCCGCAGGCAGGCAGGAAATGAGCAGCGAGCCGGCAGCGGCAAAGCGGCCGAACCAGCGGAAGGGTACGCCCCAGGACTGATGGATGTCGATGGAATAACCGACGAGCATGATGGTGACGGCCAAACTCCCCAGCATGAGGAAAGGGATATAGTCCGTCGACCTGGCTGCCAGGCCAAAAGCAGCAAAGACGGTAATCGTCATGACCCAGGAAAAAATAGACAGGCGCCGTTCATCACGCATGGTGATGAGGGTATCATAAAAGGGCACGGCCAACAGGAGTAAAATCCACAACAGCGCCGTCCCGCCCAGCGTATTCAGTGGCCCGCCGGCAGCCGTCCAGCACAAGAGAGCCAGGTCATAGACGACGAGGGCCGCAATGGACCGCAGCAGATAGACGACGGGCAGGCAGAGGATGGCGCAGACGGCGACGTAGGCCGTCACATCCCAGCCGATATAGAAAGACTGCTCGGCCATTGCCAGGACGGCAAAGACGCCCAGGCAATGGACTAGGGCCACGCCTTCGGCGACGAGGCTCCCCTGCCGTTCCTGGAACATGGCGGCGCCGACACCGATCTGAGTAAGCAGGAGCAGGCCACAGGCCAGGCCCATGCGAACCGTAAGTGATACATAGTACCAGAACTGGGAAAGGCCCCAAATCAGGGCGATACCGGCAGCGGCCAGGCCGATGACGGCCAGCAGGGCATATAAAGGCAGGGTCGTCAAAAGAGGATTCCTTTGTTCGTCCCTGCCGTAAGATTTTCGTATTTTTTGCTGGGATTCTTCACTGATCCAGCCCTTAGAAACCCAGTCAGCGACCTTGCGGTCGAGCCATTCGTTGGTATTTCGTTTCATACTTGCCTCCCAGGCACCTATCCCGGAACGAGGCAGTCCGGGACCCTATACTCATGAATAGGTTTTGTGTAATCAGGCAAAAAAAGGCATACCTGTGTACCCAGTATACCACAAAAAGAACGATTCCCCTATGGCGTAACGTAAAATTTTCAGAAAAAAGGCGCTATCCTATGAAGACAGCGCCTTTTTTCTGTAGGGGCGCCACGTGGGGCGCCCGCTTCGGGACATGTAAAATTTTCCAATCAGTTTGCTAGATGAATCATCCAAATTCCTAACGGGTCGCCCACGTGGCGACCCCTACAAACTTCATACTACTTTTTAGTGGTTAGCGGCTAGGGGGCAGTAACGCAGGTCGTCTCTCCGCGAACTACGAACCACTAATTACTTATTTAACGATCAATACAGGGCAGACGGAATGGGTGACGACGTAGCTGCTGACAGAACCCATGAACAAGCCTTTCAACGGCCCGAGGCCGCGGCTGCCCATGACGATGAGGTCAGCATTGTACTTCTTGGCTACCGACAAGACGGCCGGTCCCGGAGAACCGACTTCAAAGACACTCTTGACTTCGATATTCTGGGGAATGGATTTGGCGAATTCGTCGAGGATACCTTTCCCTTCTTCTTCCATGTCCAGTGCGACCTGTTCCGTTACATAGCCGCTGGCATTGGGAATCTGATCGAAGTTAGAAATGACCGATACGATATTGGCGACATAGACCAGTGTAATCGTAGCCCCTAACGACGAAGCGATGACGACGGCATGTTCCAGCGCACGTTTCGAGTTAACCGAACCATCCGTCGGCACGATGATGTTATTATATTTTTTCATATGAATTCCTCCTTATTAAGGCCTGTTCTTATCCTTAACATATATATTCGCCATGACTTTTACGGATTCCTTCTTTGTCATCTAAAATTTTTTCAGAAAATGTCTGCTTTTTATTTTTATAAAATTATTTAGCTTATACTTAAATGACTATGCGAAATCTGAAAAATGAGTATAAACTTTCATGTCTCTATGCTATAATACTGAATATGATTGTAAAATTTTTAAGTTTCTCTGCAATCAGATAATAAGAAAGGTGGTTTTTATGACACATGAACTCGTAAGTGCGACCTTGCCCGTATGGAGTATCATCCCATTCGCCGGGATGCTCTTATCCATCGCCATCGTCCCCCTCGTCCGTCCGGAATGGTGGGAAAAGCACATGCTCGGCGCTGCGTTCGCCTGGTCTCTTTTATTCCTCATCCCCTTCGCCGCTGCCTATGGCGTCGGTGAGTCGTGGTTCCGCCTGCTCGAATCGGTGCTCCTCGACTACATCCCCTTCATCGTCCTCCTCTTCGGCCTGTTCGTCGTCGCCGGCGGTATCGCCGTCCGCGGAACCTTAGCCGGGACGACGAAAATCAACTGTCTTCTGCTGTTCATCGGCACCTTCCTGGCCAGCTGGATCGGTACGACCGGGGCTGCTATGCTGATGATCCGTCCCCTCATCCGGGCCAATGCCTGGCGCAAAAATAAAGTACACCTCATGGTGTTTTTCATTTTCCTCGTCGCCAACATAGGTGGCTGCCTGACACCCCTCGGTGATCCTCCCCTGTTCATGGGCTTCCAGCGCGGCGTTCCTTTCACGTGGACCTTCCATCTCCTGCCCATCCTGGTGCTCAACTTGGTCCTCATGTTCGCCCTCTTCGCCTTCTTAGACAAACACTTCTATAATAAGGAAGTAAAAGAAGGCCGGACTCCGCTCGATTTAATCGATGAAAACGATAAACAGCCTCTCCGCCTGGAAGGCGCTCACAACCTCATCTTCATCGTCTTGATCATCATCGGCGTCCTGGCCAACGGCCTCCTGCCGGATATGTTCCCGGCTTTCGCCAATGGTGCTGGCCTGCACATTTACGACGAAATCGTCTTCCCCTATGCCACACTGGCAGAAATCGTCATCATCCTCGTCGCAGCCTTCCTCTCCATCAAGACGACGAAGACGTCGACGCGGGAACTCAACGAATTCACGTATGCCCCTATCCTGGAAGTCGCTAAGCTGTTCATCGGCATTTTCATCACCATGATTCCGGCCCTGATTCTGCTCAAGGCCCATGGCGCTGAACTGGGCCTGTCCCATCCGTGGCAGATGTTCTGGGCAACCGGTGCCTTGTCGTCGTTCCTGGATAACACACCGACATACCTGGTCTTCCTCCAGACTGCCGGTGCTCTCGGCGCCACCCAGGGTATTACGACCTCTGTCGGGACCGTATCCCAAATCATGTTGGAAGCCATCTCGGCAGGTGCCGTCTTCATGGGCGCCAATACGTACATCGGCAATGCACCGAACTTCATGGTCAAATCCATTGCCGAAGAAAACAAAATCAAAATGCCGAGTTTCTTCGGTTACATGGGCTGGTCCGTAGCCATCCTCATCCCGCTATTCATCATCGACACCGTCGTTTTCTTCCTGTAAGTTGTGGCTAGTGACTCGTGGTTAGTGACTCGTGGTTAGTGGCTCGTGGCTCGTGGTTAGTGGCTCGTGGTTAGTGGCTAGCGGTCCCATGGACCGCATTTGTAGGGGCCGTCCCAGCGGGCGGCCCGCCTCTTCTTTGTTGGAACTCCAAAAAAGGGCTGTCGCATTAAGCAAAAAAAGCATAATGCGACAGCCTCTTTTTTTTGAGTTTGAAGTTGAAAGTTTGATTAAAGAGATTAGGGCCTCGCATGATGGCAGAACCCCTCCTGTAACAGCGCCTGCTAACCACGAACTACGAGCAACAAAAAAGCTGTCGCAAAAGCGACAGCTTTTTTAACTGGTGATCCATCCGAGATTCGAACTCGGGACACCCTGATTAAAAGTCAGGTGCTCTACCAGCTGAGCTAATGAATCATGGCTGGCAGGGGTAGCTGGATTCGAACCAGCGCATAGCGGAGTCAAAGTCCGGTGCCTTACCACTTGGCTATACCCCTATGGGGCGAGTATAGGGATTCGAACCCTAGCGTAACGGAGCCACAATCCGCCGTGTTAACCACTTCACCATACCCGCCATATTAGATTATCTGCGTCGGCCGCGCTGCATTAGCGCCGTCAACGTAGATAATCTTACCATGAGTCGCTCACAAAGTCAAGCACTTTTTCAAACTTTTTTAGCGTTCTTTTTCACCGTACAATAAATCTTTGACGAAATTCGGCAGGACGAAGGCGCTCTGCTGGATGCCTTCGTTATAGTACCGCGTCGGGAAGGTCCGTTTACGGTTCGGCTGCCACGTAAGGGGATCGTATTTCTTCGAGCCCATGGTGAAGCAGTGCATGCCCGACGGATAGAGGGGGATGAAGGCCGTGTACAGGCGGGTGATGGGGAAGATGTCCGACACGCAGTCGAAGATATCCTTGACCAGCTTGCGGTGCATGAACGGCGATTCGGTCTGCTGTACGAAGAGGCCGTCGTCTTTGAGGGCCCTGAAGGTATCCTTGTAGAAATCATACGAGAACAGGCCTTCGCCGGGACCAACAGGGTCCGAGCAGTCGACGATGATGACGTCGTAGTAATTTTCTGCTTCCCGCATGAACGCGATGCCGTCGCCGACTTTGACAGTCAGTTTCGGGTCGCCTTCGATCATGGCCTTGGCGATTTCCGGGAAATACTGCTTGGATAATTCGATGACCTTGCCGTCGATGTCGACCATGGTGACCGATTCGACTTCCGGATGGCGGACGGCTTCCCGGGCAGCGCCGCCATCGCCGCCGCCGATGATGAGGACTTTCTTGGGATTGGGATGGAGGAACATGGGGATGTGGACGATGCTTTCATGGTACATGAATTCATCTTTGATGGACGTCTGGAAAACGCCGTCCAGGACGAGCATACGGCCGAATTCCTTAGAATCGGCGACGATGATATCCTGGAACTGTGAATGGCCGCGGTAGAGGATATCCGACACTTCCGTCGTCAAATCCAGGTAGGGGGACTGATGTTCCGTTACGAATTTTCTCATGACAAGGCTCCTTTATCATATAAAGTATAGATTTCATTAAGGCATTGACACTTTTATTCTACCATATTTACCACCATTTGTCGTAACTCATTTGGGGTCGTAAAAAAATCCTCTGCCCCACCCCTTACAGAATAAGAGGAATATGGTACAATATAAAGTAGACTCTTTATATATAGTCTTTATCATATAGAAATTTATAAGAAAGAATCGGTTGGTAAACCGATAGGGTGACAAAACATGAAAAATCTCTTACATATCGGCATTGACATCGGCTCGACGACGGTAAAAATCGCCGTCCTCAATCATGCCAAACAGTGCCTCCACGCATGCTATGTCCGCCACTATACGGATATACGCCAAAAAGTCTGGGATTTACTGCAAAACGCATATGAAATCTTTGGCGACCGTCAAATCACCATGGCCATCACCGGCTCTGGCGGCATCGCCCTGGCAGACTACCTGCACATCCCCTTTTTGCAGGAAGTCATCGCCGGGACCAAAGCCGTCCGCACGTACTATCCCCAGTCGGACGTCATCATCGAACTCGGCGGCGAAGATGCGAAGATCACCTACCTGACCGGCGGCAACGAACACCGCATGAACGGCAACTGCGCCGGCGGGACCGGGGCCTTCATTGACCAGATGGCGACCCTCCTCGACACCGATGCCGGTGGCCTCAACGAAATGGCCAAGAAAGCCGACACGATCTATCCCATCGCCGCCCGCTGCGGCGTCTTCGCCAAGACCGACATCCAGGCCCTGCTCAACGAAGGGGCCAGCAAGGAAAACGTCGCGGCGTCGGTCTTCCAGTCCATCGTCTTCCAGACCATCACCGGCCTGGCCTGCGGCCGCCCCATCAAGGGGACAGTCTGCTTCCTCGGCGGCCCGCTGACCTACTTGTCCCAGCTTCGGGAACAGTTCGCCAAGACGCTCCACTTGACGCCGGAACAGGTCATCGCCCCGGAAAACGCCCAGGTCTACGTGGCCATCGGCGCCGCCCTGGGCAGTATAGACACGAAACCCGTGTCCTTCATGAACCTCATGGGCCAGCTGAAAAACGTCGACGAATCGACGCTGGCCAAATCGGACCGCGTCGAACCGCTGTTCAACAATCAGGCTGAGCTCGACGAATTCCGGGCCCGCCACAGCCAGCATACCGTCCCCCAGGCGGACATCACCACCTACAGCGGCCCGTGCTACCTGGGCATCGACGCCGGCTCGACGACGATTAAAGCCGTCGTCCTCAGCGAAGACATGAAGATTCTCTATTCGCACTATCAGAACAACGAAGGCAGCCCTTTGGCGGCAGCCAAGAAAATCGTCGCTGAAGTCTACCGCCGCCTGCCGGAAAAGGCCTTCATCGCCAAAGCCGGCATCACGGGCTACGGCGAATCGCTGCTCAAAGAAGCGCTGCACCTCGACCTGGGCGAAGTCGAAACCATTGCCCACTATCAGGCAGCGTCCCACTTCTGCCCGGACGTCGACTTCCTCCTCGATATCGGCGGCCAGGACATGAAATGCAGCCGCATCAAAGACGGTCATATCGAAGATATCCTGCTCAACGAAGCCTGCTCGTCGGGCTGCGGTTCCTTCCTGGATACCTTTGCCAAATCCCTGAAAATGTCCATCCAGGACTTCTCCCAGGCCGCCCTGCTGGCCAAGAGCCCCATTGACCTGGGCTCGCGCTGCACGGTCTTCATGAACTCCAAAGTCAAGCAGGCCCAGAAAGAAGGGGCCACGCTGGCCGACATTTCCGCCGGCCTTTCCTATTCGGTCATCAAGAATGCCCTTTATAAAGTCATCAAAGTCAAAGATCCGGCCAAATTAGGAAAACACATCGTCGTCCAGGGCGGTACTTTCTACAACGACGCCGTCCTGCGGGCATTTGAAAAACTCCTAGGCCGCCACGTCATCCGCCCGGCCATTTCCGGCCTCATGGGGGCCTTCGGCATGGGCCTCATCTGCCGCACGGCCTACCACGAAGACCATGCAAAATCGACCATCGTCAGCCCGAAAGCCCTGGAAGAATTGCAGGTCACGACGTCCATCCGCCACTGCGGCTTGTGCACCAACAACTGCCTGCTGACGGTCAACACCTTCAACGACGGCCGTTCCTTCATCACGGGCAACCGCTGCGAACGCGGTGCCGCCGGCTCGACAGCAGCCCGCAAGAAGCCTCTGCCCAACATGTACAAGGTCAAATATAACTTGCTCTTCGGCTACAAGCCCGTAGAAAATGCGCCGCGCGGCACCGTCGGTATCCCGCGGGTCCTCAATATGTACGAAGACTATCCCTTCTGGTTCACGTTCTTCACCAAACTCGGCTACACCGTCGTCCTCTCGGACCCGTCGTCGAAGGCCCTGTTTGAAAAGGCCATGGACACGGTCCCGTCGGACTCGGCCTGCTACCCGGCCAAACTGGTCCACGGCCACATCGAGAACCTCCTGGAAAAGGGCGTCGACCGCATCTTCTATCCGTGCATCCAGAACGGCCCCAGCGAAGGCAGCAAGGACAATACCTTCAACTGCCCCATGGTCATGAGCTATCCCGAAGTCATCCGCAACAACATGGGCGAACGCCTGGCCGAAACCAATACGCCCTACCTCTGCCCCTTCCTGCCCCTCCACGACAAGAAACGCATCGGCAAACGCCTGGCCGAAGAATTGAAGGCCTGGAACCTGCCGGCTCACGAAGTCAAAGCCGCTGCCGCTGCCGCCTGGGATGAAGAAGAAGCATATAAACAGAAGATATACGACATTACAAAAAAAATCCTGGATAACCTGGAAAAGACGGGCCAGCGGGCCATCGTCCTCTGCGGCCGTCCGTACCACATCGACCCGGAAATCAACCACGGCATCCCGGAACTCATCAACAGCCTGGGCCTGGCCGTCCTCACCGAAGACGGCGTCGCTCCCCTGGGCCAGTTCCCGGGCCACCTGCGCGTCGTCGACCAGTGGTCCTACCATTCGCGCCTCTACCGGGCTGCCCAGTACATCACACAGCATCCGAACCTGGAACTGGTCGAACTCAATTCCTTTGGCTGCGGCCTTGACGCCATCGTCGCCGACCAGGTCCAGGACATCCTGGCCCACGGCCACAAGATCCATACACTGCTCAAGATCGACGAAGGCTCCAACCTGGGTGCCATCCGCATCCGCCTGCGCTCGCTGCTCTTCGTCATGAATCACCGTCCCAAAGAAGACCATGTCGTCGAACCGTATTCTTACGAAAAGACGATTTTCACCAAGGAAGACGCCAAGCAGAACGTCATCCTGGCTCCGTCGATGACGCCGATTCATTTCCCCTTGTTCAGTGCCGCCTTTGAACATGAAGGCTACCGCGTCGAACTCCTGCCCCACCAGGGCCAGAAGGCCATCGACACGGGCCTGGCCTATATCCACAACGATGCCTGCTATCCGGCCATCATGAGCCTGGGCCAGATCATTACGGCCCTCAAATCGGGCAAATACGACCTGGACCACACGACAGTCATGATTTCCCAGACCGGCGGCTGCTGCCGGGCGACAAACTACATCGGCATGATCCGCAAAGCCCTGAACGACGACAACATGTCCCAGGTCGCCATCTTGTCGCTGAACCTCAAGGGCATGAACAAGCAGCCCGGTTTCCAGCCCGACATCGGCTTCTGGCACCGCCTGGTCATGGGCATGATCTACGGCGACGCCCTGCAGCAGGTCCTCTACCGCACGCGGCCTTACGAAAAGGTCAAGGGGACAGCCGAAGCCCTCTTCCACAAGTGGCAGAAGAAATGTGCCGAACAGCTGAAGAAAGCCGATTTCAAATCATTCAAGAGAAATATCCGCGACCTCATCGACGAATTCGACCACATCGACATGAGTGAAACCATGAAGCCGCGCATCGGCCTGGTCGGTGAAATCTACGTCAAGTTCCATCCCATCGCCAATAACCACATCGTCCGCATGATTGAAGAAGAAGGCGGCGAAATCATCGTCTCCGGCCTGGCAGACTTCTTCCTCTACGGTCAGCTGGACAACCAGTTCCGCCATAAATACCTGTCGGGCAGCTGGAAGGATTCCTTCCTCAGCAAGACTGCCGTCCGCCTCTTGGAATGGTACCGCAAGCCTTACGAACAGGCCGTCGCCAAGAGCCGCCATTTCGACCCGATCACATCCATTTACGACATCGCTAACGAAGCGAAGAAATACTTGTCCCTGGGCCATGAAGCCGGTGAAGGCTGGTTCCTCACGGGGGATATGATCGACCTCATCCACCGCGGCGCCAAGAACATCGTCTGCCTCCAGCCCTGGGCCTGCCTGCCGAACCACGTCACGGGCAAGGGCATGATCAAGACCTTGAAAGCCGCCTTCCCGGAAACGAATATCGTTGCTATCGACTATGACCCCAGTGCCAGCTCGGTCAATCAGACAAACCGCCTGAAACTGATGCTGACGACGACTTTTGAGGGCATCCGCGAACCGGTACAGGAAGACACCAAGCCGGTCATGCCCTTCATGAGCGGTGTCCGCATCAACAGCTCACTGGAAAAATAGTTCCAATAAAAGGGGGTATGTATCATGAAAAACATCTTAGTTCCTATTGACGGTTCCCAGCCGTCGCGCAACGCCTTGCAGCATGCCATCGACATTGCCAACGCATATAGTGCCGAATTGACCATCGTCAATATCACCAATGCCGATGCCGTCCTGGACAGCTTCGATGTCTTTGAAGACATGACCGATGAAAAAGTCAAGGACCTGACCAAACTGGCCAAGGATAAGAGCGGCTACGTCCTGGAAAAAGCCATGGACGCCGTTCCGGAAAATCTGATGGTCCATACGGTCCAGCTGGTCAGCACGCCGGAAATCGGCATCCTCAGCGAAGCCGACAAATGCAATGCCGACCTCATCGTCATGGGCCGCCGGGGCAGCCATTCCCTGTCGGAACAGCTCCTGGGCAGTGCCAGCACCTACGTCCTGGCCCATGCCAAATGCCCGGTCCTCCTGGCACACAACGAAAAAGAAGGGCCATACCAGCGCATCCTCGTTCCGGCTGACGGCTCGGAAGAATCGCTGAAAGCCGTCCGTTACGCCGTGGAATTCGCCAAAGCCGACGGCGCATCGGTCACGATTTTCCACGTCGCCAACATGCGCGACCTCATCGCTGAAGAAACGGCACTGGATCAGAAAAAACGTGGCCTCGAAGACTTGACCGACCGCCTGCGCCAGAGCGCCGACCGCGTCTTTGCCCTGTGCAAGGCCGCCATAGCCGACCAAAAAGACGGCGTCGACATCCACTTCGTCGCCAACATCGGCCGTCCGGGCCCGACAATCCTCAAAAAAGCCGAAAAAGACGGCTCGGACCTGCTCATCATGGGCAGCCGCGGCCGCAGCGGCCTGGCCTCGATCCTCCTGGGCAGCGTCAGCCGCTACATCACGACCCATTCGGGCCTGCCCGTCATGATTGTGAAGTGAGGAGTTCGTGGCTCGTGGCTTCGGCCTTCGGCCTAGTGGTTCGTGGTTCGCAGGCCGAAGCGGTCCCCTGGACCGTATGTAGGGGCCGTCCTGATAAGGCGGCCCGCCCTGAATGATGGGGATAACGCAGACCGCAGTTCTCCGATTACACCCGAATACATAAAAAGGGGCTATCGCATTAAGCAAAAACACTTAATACGATAGCCCTTTTTCATTGAAATTTCTGAGAAAAAGCAACCTCTCAGTCAGCGTTGCTGACAGCTCCCCTATAAAGGGAGCCAGGGCAGGCCGTAAAGGACGGCTCCTGCGTTGCGGAGTGCGACCTGCGGGCCCCCCTTTGGGCGGCCCCTACAGTTGCATAGCCCTGTAGAGTTTTTCGGCGGTCATGGGCAAGTCGCGCAGCCAGATGCCCGTAGCGTTATAGATGGCGTTGGCAATGGCCGGTGCCGGCGAGTCGATGACCAGTTCGCCGATGGACTTGGCGCCGAAAGGCCCGTTCGGTTCATAGCTCGGTTCAAATTCGACGTTGATCTGGCCCAGGTCCATGCGTGTCGGCATGCGGTACTGCATGAAGGAGTTATTCTGCAGGCGGCCCGACGGCGTATACTGGATATTTTCGGTCAGGGCCATGCCGATGGCCTGGACGATGCCCCCTTCGGTCTGGACTTTGGCCAGGGCCGGATTGATGACCGTACCGCAGTCGACGACGGCGTCATACTGCACCAGGGAGATGTGCCCTGTTTCCGGGTCGACGTCGACCGTTGCCGCACCGGCCATATACGGCGGCGGACTGGTCGGCGAATAACACGATTCTGTCGCTTCCAGGGCGATGTCATTCATGAACATGGCGTCATTGCCCAAGTCCTTGAGGGTGATTTTCTTCCCAGTAGACAAGTCGGTAATGGCTTTGCCGTCGAATTCCAAATCGTCAACGTTAGCTGCGCCGAGCTTGACAGCTGCCCGTTCTTTCATGCGCTGTATCAGGCTCTGGCAGGTCTTGACGACGGCATTGCCCGTGAGGTATGTCGTCGACGACGCATAGGATCCGCTGTCGTACGGCGATGTATCCGTATCGACGCCATAAGTAACGACATTGTCGACAGGGCACATGAGACATTCTGCGGCAATCTGGGCCAGGATGGTATCGCAGCCCGTCCCCATATCGGTAGCGCCGATATTGAGGGAATAGAAGCCGTCGTCATTGACCTTGATGGTGACCGAAGCGACGTCGACATTGGAAATGCTCGACCCCTGCATGGCCGTTGCAATGCCGATGGCCCGGATATGGCCGTTAGGCAGGACCTGGCGCGGGCAGTCGTCCTTCCAACCCGACATCTGGACGACCCGTTCCAGGCATTTATCCAGCGTACAGCTCAAGGCCGTTTCATTGAAATAGGCCGGCAGGACCTGCCCCTGGCGGACCATGTTCTTCAGGCGCAGGGCGACAGGGCTCATGTGCAGAGCCGCAGCCAGTTCGTTGACGGCCGTTTCCAGGGCGAACAGCCCCTGAGTCGCACCGTAACCGCGATAAGCGCCGGCTGCAATGGTATTGGTATAGACGCAGGTATAGCTGAAGCGGAAGGCTTCGGCTGCATTGTATAAAGGAATCGACTTATGGCCTGACAAGGTGACCGTCGTCGGCGTGTGTTCGCCATAGGCACCGGCATTCCACAGGGAATCGAGGAAAATGCCGCGGATATGGCCGTCTTTGCTGGCGCCGAGGACGACGCGGATCTGCGATTCATGACGCGGCGTCGATACGGTCATCGATTCTTCCCGGCTGTAGACCATGTACGCCGGCTTACCCGTCAGCCAGGCGATATAAGCCGGATAGACTTCCATGACGACAGTCTGCTTGGAGCCGAAACCGCCGCCGATACGCGGCTTGATGACGCGGATCTTTGATTTCGGAATTTCCAGGGCGTTGGCGACGACGCGGCGGACATGGAACGGAACCTGCGTCGAGCTGACGATGGTCAGGCGGCCGAAGGGGTCCTTATAGGCATAGGCCCGAAACGTTTCCATAGCGCCCTGCTGATTCTGACGTGTATGATAGGTCCTGTCGATGACGACGTCCGACGAAGCCAGGACGGCATCGACGTCGCCGTGTTCGTCACAGGCCTGGGCGACGAGATTACGCTTGTTGTCGCCGCCGACATCGACGAGGGGCTTCCAGTTGTCTTCGGGATGGACGACAATATCGTTGTCCAGAGCTTTGGTGAAATCGAGGAGCGGTTCCTGGACTTCGTATTCGACGCGGAGGACGCGGAGGGCCTTGTCGACGGCGTCTTCATTCGTACCGGCGACGAGAGCGACGGGATCGCCGACGAAGCGGATCTGCTTATCCAGGATGAGGCGGTCATACGGGCTCAGTTCCGGATAGGTCTGGCCGGCAATGGTGAAACGCGACTGAGGCACGTCTTCAGCCGTAACGATGCAGACGATGCCCGGCACCTTTTCGGCAGCGCTCTTATTCACCTTCTTGACGATGGCTCTGGCATGGGGACTGCGTAGGGCCTTGACGATGAGACAGTCCTTGGGCCGCAGATCATCCGTATAGACCGGCTGGCCCGTGACCAGGGCCTGAGAATCCTTCTTGGCGACAACGTGATTGATAGCTTTGTATTCCATTATACCCGGACCTCCTTTCCCTTAGCTTTGAAATAGGCCTTGATAGCCCGCATATGGCTCATGTAGCCCGTGCAGCGGCAGAGATTGCCTGACAGGAATTCCTTGATTTCCTCTTCTGTCGGCGCATCCAGCTTGCGGACCATGGCCAGGACGTTCATGACGAAACCGGGGTTGCAGAAGCCGCACTGGTCGGCGCCTTCGCGCCCCATATAGAAAGCGAATTCTTTGGCTTCATCCTGCAAACCTTCGAGAGTCGTCACATGGCGGCCGTCGATGCGGACAGCCAGCAGGGCACACGACAACATAGGCACATCGTCGACCCAGACCGTACAGAGGCCGCAGTTCGTCGTTTCACAGCCGCATTTGACGCTGTAACAGCCCTGGCTGCGGAGAAAATCATAGAGCATCAGGCCCGGCGCGACGTCAGCCGTCGCCTTCTTGCCATTCAGCCAATACGTAATGGTCATCACTGGTCACCTCCCAGAACGTTTGCCAATAAGCGCCGGCAGAGGACGACAGCCATATCCTGGCGGTAATCGGCGGAACCGCGCATATTGCTTTCATAAGTCATGGAATGGGCAATTTGTTGGGCAGCCCCTTCCAAGCCCTGGCGGCGCACATCAGCTGCCGGCAGACGGACGACTTCTGCCCGGGCCGGGCGGGCGCCGATGGCACAGCGCACGTTTTCTGCGTCAGCCGATACGGCCACGGCGATGACAGGGAAGTCCGTTTCATTGAGGCGCAGCGAATCATACGCCGTTTGGCAGGCCTTTTTCGGGATGATGATGTGAGTCACGATGTCTTTCCCCGGCCCGGTCTGACCGAAATCGGTCAGGCTGACGATGCCACCCTTATACAATTCGACCTGGGCATCCAGGGCCAGGAACAGCGTCCAAATGTCGGAAAAGCCGAAGCGCCCGCTGATACTGCCACCAACAGTCGCCATATTGCGGAACTGGGTCCCGACGATATGGCGGACCGCTTCCTTCATGGCGCCCTGAGTAAAAGCGGCCAGCCCATCGTGGCCTTCTAGCTGCCCTAACGTGACCATAGCACCCAGGCGGAAAGAGTCCTCCCCTTCTTCAATCTGGTCCAGCCCCAGCGCCGACAAGTCGATAGCCTGGGCAATGCGCCGCTGCGGCGACAAGCGGAGCCAGCAGCAGCCGCCGAGGACGACAGCGGACCGTTTCTGGTTAAGCTCCCACGCTTCTTCCAGAGAGGCCGCTTTCGTATATTGCGCAATATTCATAAAAAACCCTCCTTTGCAGGGCAAAAAATAAATTTTATGTATAGTCCATCGAGTTTATTATACCAACAAAAAAGGGCAGCCCGCAAGAGACTGTATGAGACATAAAAAAAGGATTTGTCGCACGTGCGACAAATCCTTTTCTTGTAGGGGCGACCACGTAGGGCACCCTCTCTGGAATATGTACGATTTCCCAATCAGCTTGCTAGGAAAGCCATCCAAATCCCTAACGGGTCGCCCACGGGCGACCCCTACAAACTCCGTACTATAACTATAAAGAGAAAGGCCTTTGCATTATAGCTGTATTTTGAAAAGTTTTTCTGTATTTGCTTTGGCATGAGCTGTCAATTCTTCAACAGATACGCCCATATACCCGGCCAGGGTCTGTGCCACATAGGTGATATTGTTGGGCACATTGGTCCGGGGCAGGTGGAAGCCCCGCGGCGTCAGGTACGGTGCATCCGTTTCGATGAGGACCCGTTCCAAGGGCAGGATGGATACAGCATCGCGTAAGGGAGCCGCCCGCCGTTCATCGCAGATCCAGCCGGTAATACCAATATAAAAACCCAAATCGAGCATCTTTTCCAGCGTCTTCTTGTCACCTGTATAACAGTGGACGACCGATTGCGGGCAAAGCCCTTCATGCCCCTTGAAACAAGCCAGGAAGTCATCAGCTGCGTCCCGTTCATGAAGGAACATGGGCTTACCTAATTCTTCCGCCATAGCAATGAGGGCTTTGAAAAAGTGGAGCTGGTTCTCTTTCTTAGAATACATGCGGTCGTAATCAAGACCCGTTTCACCGACAGCGACGACTTTCGGATTCGTCGTGACGATGCGCCTGATTTCCTCCAAATCCGCCTCCGTCGCTTCATCGGCCACGTGAGGATGGATGCCGGCCGTGCCAAAAGCCGTGTGATTGCGGACAAACTGATTGACCAGACGGTTCTCCCGGGCCTCCGACCCAGTCAGGATACAGCAGATACCGTCCGCCGCCGCATCGGCAATGATTTTTTCCGGTTTGGGAAAAGACCGGGTAAATAAATTGAGCCCAATATCATAATATTTTATATCCATGTCAGACACCTCGTGAAAATAAGATTCCACGAATATTGTACCAAAAAACCAGGCCACTGCGTAGCTTTTCCAGCCTATTCAGTATTATGTCCATATAGTATCAGTTTAATTTCAGCGTTGGTTCCATAAGTTCACAAATTATAGTTAACGCCTCACTGTAATACTTTAATCTTGAAAAAGAGACTGTCGCATGATGACAGAAACCTTCATGCGACAGCCGCCCTTACATCAGTGTATCAGTCTTTCTGACGAGCATACTTATATGTCTCTACAACATCTTCATGTTCGAAATGATCGGCATCAGTAAATTTTAACTGTACTGTACCGCTATCAGAAGAATCGACTCCTTTCAGATACATAGTCAGGCTACCCTTACCTGTTTCAGGATTGAGTTTTACATCACTCACCGTATATGTATAAGACCTTTTCATACCATAAGGCCGTACGACATCCATCGTTCCATTTTTGACGATCCACGTAAAGCCATCTTTGCCGGACTGCTTCCACGTCCCCTGTATGATGTTTTTAGGATCTGCATTTATTACCTGTCCATCTGCATCCAGATAGGTAATTTTAGGATGCATATTGTTATTTTCAGCAAATTCAAACTTACGACCATAGTATTTAGTAGTTCCATACAATTTTAAATAAGTCGGGCTTCCCGATTTATCAAAATATCTGGCTTCTATTCTATTGCGATGACTGTCATATTTATATTTGACCGTGGCAATATCTGTCTTTCCTAACTCATAACCACTACTCAGAACTTTGCCATCTATGGCTAGAGAGTCACCGTTTTTAAAGTAACTAATCTGACTGATGTTCCCATTTTCATCATAGTCCATCTTTAATTCATCAGGCCCTTTGGCATTACTTACAACAAGAGGCACGCTTTGTCCATCAGAACCGATGAATTTCAAATCTGTAATACGGTCAGTATCATCATAAGTCATATCCAGTTCAGCAACATCTTTAGCACCATCTTTAATAGGAGCTGCTTGTCCATCTATGCCCATGAACTGGATTTTGACCGGACCAGCATGTTTGTCATCATACGTATACTTAGTTTCTGCACCAGCTTCTATCAGGCTATCTTTCATCTGCTGCAATTTATCATTAATCGTATTCGGTTCCAAATAAATAGATAAGCTCTTCTGAGCACTACCATTCAAATCTCCGGCTTCATTGTATAACTTCCGGCTAATGACACGCCCTTTTTTATCGTAGGAATAAGTGATACGGGCATATTTACTCCCGTTGTTCTTTAATACTCCATTATTGTCACGAATTTCAATAGCATTTAATACATCACTTTTTTCTTTGTCATACACAAATCCCAGTATGCTAGCGCCTAGATATCCGCTAGTAACTTTCCCATCTTTATCCATATAGGTAATAGTATCAATATTTCCTTTTTTATTATAAGCAATCTTTGCCTGTGCTACATTCCCTATAGAATTATTATCTCCTAAAGAATTGTAATAGTATATTTTTTCCGCTTTTCCTTTATTATCTCCTTCTTGCGCTATTTGATAACGTACAGAAGCTTCACCATGGTTTCCTGTACCTGCTTTTCCAGTAACCATTTCATACTTTTCCTTAACGTACCCATCTTGACTGTAGTCTAACTTGATTCGTGCCGCCGTAACAGCCGTCATATTACCAACAGTTGATTTCCATTTTATATCAATAGGTTCACTGCCAGATTTAGCCGTCACACTCACAATTTTACCTTTTGTCGCATCGTCCTTACCCATCTCAACATAGTAATAAATACCGCCTTTTTTTACGTCTGATTCATCAACTCTATTCTTGATAACGAATTCACCATTAGGTTTGATATCAGCTTCTTTATAAAATCCAGTAGATAACTTATCACTTCCCAAGCCACAACCAGCTAACATGAGGGAACATACCCCGACAAGCACAAGTCCAATTTTTTTAATATGCTTGCTAATCAATATTCTCATCCTCCTCTTTAATTCTATTGTAATAATATAAAAATAATAATTTCCCTTTATTAACCCCCATTTATTTGTCATATTATTTCCTATTTCTTCTTGTGATAACTGTTCAGTACCTTTTTGACCATAGCCAGACTTTCTAGCTTATTCAGGGAAACACCATTGATATCTACATGACCCAGTTCAAAAGATTTATCATTTTTTAAAATGAACTGTATTTTAGCTTTAGCAGGTTTATTTTCCCACGTACATTCTCCTGTGAATTGGACAACTTGTGAATTATCTGTCGCTTTAAAATATTCCCATTTGCCATCTGCAAAAAACTGATCAAAAGCAGGGCCAACCTGTACATTCGGACTTATCTACATCGTTCCGTTCCTCACCATCTGTACGTGTTTATCATACGATTGACCGCATCCGCCCAGGGAAAGGACTGTCAGCAGCAGTACCACGATGAATCCCATATATAAAAAATACTTATTCACAGACTGCCGTTTTGCCAAATCCATAGTTATCCCTCCCTCTTTCTGTTAAAATAAGTCATCAAAAAAGCTGCCATCATCGTCGTCGCTGCTAAAGAAGCTGCCGCTGTCACTATCATCCGAGTCGAAGGAGTCGAGCGGGGAGCTATCCGATTCATCATCTATATCCGCATCATATCCATCATCATCGGACACATAGTCATTTCCGTCATCATCATAAGAAGAGTCATCGCTGTCCGCATAAGAGGTATCATCAGTATAAGATGGGTCATCCCCACTATATGACACATCAGCCGCTTCTGCTGTAGGAATAGGCGAATAATCTTCTTCGACAGGACCCGTAGTGCCGCTCCCGCCTTCGCTCATCAAGGTAAGCATATCGGCATCTGTCAACGTATTTCCTGTATCGGGAACATAGTAAACGGATGGATTCGCGGCTACTCCTGGCATCGTCGGCGCTCCGGACGTACCAGATTGCCCCATAATGGCTCTTGTCGCCGCCTGGGCTACAGCCCCGGTAACAGCACCGACGGCAGCCGCTTTCATATAATTCGCTGCTTGGCTCCCTGAACTCTTTTTAGAATGACCCGTTCCGCCATGTCCTTCCGGATGATAGGATGACGGATGCTGTGATGACCCTTGATGCGGTGCCGGATGTTCAGGGTTTACAGGATAAGGTGCCTGCGACTGATGCGCTACCGGCATATCCGAAGCCGTCTTTGCTAATTCAGGATGCGTAGATACTTCTGCTTGTTTCATCATATCTACCGTTCGATATAGCAGATCCACCAGCATGAGTTGATCCATTTCCTGCGACTTAGCACCTAATTTTTTGGCCTGCACTAAGTGCATCAACGCCGTAGTATAATCGGGAATAGCACCATTGGGGAATAAAATCTCCCGCGCTTTTTGCAATTCCGCTTCTGCCGATAGATGAGAGACAGATGACTGGTTCACGGCACTTGGCTTTTCCGTATGTCCCACATTCACTGCAGCAGCCGGTGCTGGGGCTGGCCTAGGCGCTACGCCTTGTGTCTTCTTTGCATCATCCATGATTTGTTGTGGAAACTTACTGCCGCAATTCGTACAAAATACATCTTCATCTTTCATTTTGGCACCACAATTTGTACAAAACTTCATATGAATCCCTCCTCATTGAATTTATTGATTCCATAAAAGTTTTTTCTCATCATCATTGAAGGTGACTAATAAATTGACTTCAATATTCAAGCCTTCAGCAATATCAAATAACATAGCCAGTGAAACACCTTGATTATATTTTCCCCGTTCGATACAGCTCAGCGTGCTCACATTGATATGAATTTTATTAGCTAGTTCTTCTTGGGTCAGCCCTTCCAGCGTTCGATAGTATAAAACTTTCGCCCCAACTAGTTTATAAATCTTGTTCTTATTTTCATCCATAAATACATCTGCCCTTCCGAATTCTGTTACAATTTAATTATAAGTTAAATGCATAATAAAAGCACCAGCCTAAATAATCCTTATTTTTGATTAAAACCTAGGATTCTTTGACAAATTTCTGAAACAAACCCCTATGACTTTCCCAACGAATTTATATCCTTAATTATACGAACTCAAAAGGACAGAAATTGTCTATTAAAAAAAATACAGCAACTTTTTCAGTTGCTGTATCCTCTATTCCTAAAACCGAAATAAACGATGACATCATTCCAAAGGAGCTTCTCCATATGCGTTAGGTCCTGGCGTCCCATTCTTGCCAAACAATAAATACAGGGCAAAGATATTCGCAACGGGGACTAGAAAAAGAAGCCAATAAAACCCAGATTTACCGACATCATGAAAGCGCCGGACAGCCAGCATGATACTGGATACACACAGTATAAGGACCAGGCATGACGCTAATACAGAAATAAATGTAACGTCTAGCATGAACGCTATATGGCATACAATGGAAATTGCCATCAAAATCAAAAAACGTCTCACATATGTTTTTCGGCTTATGCGCCCGGTAATAGAAAAATAGTCACTGCGAATATTATGCCTCTGTTGAGATTGATAAGAAGGTGTCCTGTTGACAGCGGATGAAACTGATTGATACGAAGAAACCTGTCCGGATGACACGGTTTCAACAGCAGCGCCACAATGAGGGCAGAATTTTATATTATCTTGAATCGGTTTTCCACATTTCGTACAAAATTTTCCCATGCTATCTCACTCCTTATTGCATCGGTCCTAACGGGTCCGGGCCATACTGATTCGCTCCTGGCGTCCCCGCCTTAACTAATAGATAAATAAAGAAAATCAAGTAAGCAATCCCAAAAATCATCATCTTTCGTTCAGCCCGCTGAGACAAGGTCACGCTACTCATAATAATAGTCAGTACATCAATTCCGGCAAACCAAAAAGCCATCTTCAAATTTTTTTCGTTTAAATCTTCGAGCCGTCGCAAGGTCAAGCAATATTCAGGGTATGCAAATCCAATAGAAATAATAGCAATCAACGCATCGACTCCTGCCGAAGTATTCCCCCACGAATCCGATAAAATGGCCCACAAAATAATAACGACACCAATACGGGCTCCTAACACAGCCAACATCCGCTTAAAATACCGCAGCCGATTCAGCCGACCTTCTTTACGCAAAAACATGTCTTCCAGCGACTTATCTTCTTTATAGATGACCGTATGATACTGATTAGATGGTGCTTCTGACGTATGAGGTGATATCATCAATTTGGTGCCACAAGAACTGCAAAAACTAGCATTATCGTTCAATTTAGCACCACAATGAGGACAAAATTTAGCCATGCTCCCAACCTCCTTTTCATAATAATTCTCTATTTTTATTATACAAGGAATGGATTAGGACCACACTAGCCTAAATACGCCGGATACTTTACTAGAATCCACATAATTTTGCTAAATTATTTTCATTTACGAAAATTGATGTAAAAAAAGAGCACCCAAGAAACTTTCCTAGGTGCTCTCTATCCAGTAAAACTCATCTTTTTATGCTAAATCAATTTATTTGTTTGGCCAGTTTTTCGATCATGGACAACGGTAGTTTGCTATACTTTGCCACTTTGTCCAAGGCCATCCCATCCTTTAACAGTTCGAGATCGAATTCCAATTTTCCTTCGGTTCTGCCTTTTTCCCATCCTTCTTGCTTGCCTTTCATCAGGCCATCTTCGTATATTCCTTCTCCTAAGTTGCACATGACTGCCAAATCCCCCTCTCCTTCTTGTGTCAAATCAATTCCAAAATCATTATGCAGAGTCGTAATCTTTTCACTGGCGTCCTTTGACGATTTGAACATCAAATCAAGCAAGTTTATCAGCTGGTCCTTGACTTTGCTGTTTCCCAGATAGACAAAGATGATGCCCATGAGGTCATAATTTTGACAAGGTTCTTTATAGCGGTGCAGCAGATGCTGTTCTTTCAGCTGATAGCGGTTGATCGCACTTTTTCCCTGTGGGGCTTCCATGCAAATCCAAATGGTATAGACCTTCTTTATTTTATCGTAGTCGCTATTGATGAATTCGGTCCCTTTTTGCGAAGAAATCAAGCGGCTGGCATAATAGACAGCTCTTTTTAATAAAGGATAGGTATCTCCGGTCTTCTTTTTCGGGTTCAATCGTTTTTGTGCTTCCACATTGATAATCAGGGTATTGACCTTATTGTACCAAATTTTGATTTTTTGTACAATCCACATTCATGGCAAAAAAGAGCACCCAGGAAATTTTCCTAGGTGCTCTCTGTCCAGTAATCTGGCGGAGTGAGAGAGATTCGAACTCTCGCAGGCCTTACGACCTCTAACGATTTAGCAAACCGTCCTCTTCAGCCTCTTGAGTATCACTCCATGCGTCAACTGACTATGTCAGTATACTACGATGGAGCGATATTGTCAAGTTATTTTTTCAATATATCTTCTACGGCCTTGGTTTTATTGTTCATCATATTCGTATAGCCCGGTCGGATATCGGCTTTCAAGACGACTTCAGCCCGCATGCCCTGGTCCGTCAGGTATTGCGTCGCTTTTTTGACGACTGCCATGACATCGTCCCATTCGCCTTCGATTTCGGTGAACATGGAATTGGTCCGGTTCGGCAGGCCCGATTCTCGGATAATGCGCACGATTTCAGCGACATAAGGAGCGAATTCATCTCCAGTCCCGCATGGGGCAATAGCTACAGCAATTAAGGTATTCATGATATTATGCCTCCTCTACAGTCAATGGGTTCTGGGCAATCGCATCGGGCGTTGCCACATAGAGTTCGTCGATGAAATCCGTCTGGAAAGAGCCTGTCCCTTTGGCATGAGCTGCGGCCCGTGTACCGGCCAGGTTATAGACGGCAGAGCCGGTAATGGCGGCGATGAATGGATCCGCTACGGCTGCATAGACAGTCATGACACCGCCGAGGGAACAGCCTGTCCCGGTAATGCAGGGCATCATTTCCGAACCGCCCTGGGAAAAGACGAGCTGCCGGCCATCGGTAATCAAATCTTCTTCTCCCGAAATGGCTACGGCTCCGCCAGTCCAGCGGGCTACAGCGACGGCAGCTGGAGCGGCAGAACGAACAGAATCGGTAGAATCGACGCCGCGAACGTCCGAAGTATCAGAACCGCCTTCTAAGCCCCATAATCCGGCCAAGGCAATGATTTCAGACGCGTTGCCCCGGATAATAGACGGTTTATAGGCCTTGAAGGTCGTCAAAAGTTCCGTCCGCATTTGTCCCATGCCAATGGCCACGGGATCCAGGACCCAGGGTTTGCCTTCTTCATGGAGTACGGCTGCTGTTTTTGGCAGTGTTTCCGCATAAATCGGGAATAACGTCCCTACGTTGATATACATAGATGCACCGGCCTTGGCCATACTGACGCCTTCGTCCGGTAAATAGACCATAGCGGCCGAGCCGCCGACAGCCAGCTGGGCATTGGCGACGAAATTAATGGTCACCGTATTCGTAATAGACGGCGTCAGCGGATTCGATGCCTTAGCCAGTTTCGCGGCTTCCCGAACGGCATCGCGGATTTCAGATTCAGTCATATTATTACCACCTTTGTCATTTTGCTGTTTCTATTATAGACGTTCTGCTGGTGAAAGACTAGAGGGGATTTAGTAGCATATCCACAATCCGAGACAGTTAGCGGTCAGCAGTTAATTGTCCGCAGCCTTGCGGACTACACCGTAGGGGCTTGCACGTGGCAAGCCCGCTATAACTATGTGAGCATAACCTATGCTAATATATGTGCGTGTTTTCATGCATCACCTGTCATGTATGATGGATATGCCATTATTCCGAACGGGCGCCCCACGTGGACGCCCCTACTGAGTCCGAGTCCGTCATGTATGGCGTATACACCATGATTCGTAGGGGCTTGCACGTGGCAAGCCCGCTATGACCATGTGAGCATAACCTATGCTGATATATGTGCGTGTTTTCCTGCATCACCTGTCATGTATGATGGATATACCATTATTCCGAACGGGCGCCCCACGTGGGCGCCCCTACCAGCTGCTAGCGGTCAGCCGTTATCTGCCGCAGTCCTACAACAAAAAAAGCACTAGCAAATGCTAGTGCTTTTTTCTTAATCAGCGGCTTCCTATCCTCCCAGGGGGCCTCCCCCCAAGTACTTTCGGCGTTTGCAGGCTTAACTGCTGTGTTCGGCATGGGAACAGGTGGATCCCCGCAGCTATCGCCACTGAATTATGTTATTCAGGATTTTCGTATCCTGACAACTGCATAAAAATGTTTTTCTTAACGGGTCGCCCACGTGGCGCCCCCTACCAATCGGTAGGAATATTTATAGTCAAGTCCTCGGTCTATTAGTACCGGTCCGCTCCGTACATCGCTGTACTTCCACTCCCGGCCTATCAACCACATCGTCTTTGTGGGACCTTACTTGTT
>SKEE01000199.1_pt1 | contig 71508 bp, 60 predicted proteins | sample 4826661 | NCBI WGS metagenome assembly SKEE01 (sample SAMN11008817, study PRJNA524170) | human gut metagenome | biome: Human fecal sample; material: Feces; isolation source: fecal sample from pouch patient p20 | host: Homo sapiens | place: Israel: Tel-Aviv | collected 2016-11-14
CGTAAATCAATAGAATATCGAGCTCTTAAACGCTACTGGAAACTGATACAGCAGGATAGTCGCAAGATGAATAACAAGCGATTTTACCGTCCAACCTTTAGAGAACATCTAACAAATAAAGAAATTCGAGATCGACTCATCAGCTATTCAGAAGAATTGAAATGTCATTACGACCTTTACCAGCTCTCACTGTTCCACTTTCAGGAGAAAAACACTGATCACTTCTTTGAGCTCATTGAAGACAATATCATGCTCGTGCATCCAATCTTTCGGACGGTTTTTCGAACCTTCCGAAAGGATAAGAAGAAAGTCATCAACGCCATTACTTTACCTTACTCTAATGCCAAACTCGAAGCTACTAACAATCTGATCAAGGTTATCAAGCGGAATGCCTATGGCTTTAGGAACTTTGAAAACTTTAAAAAACGCATTCTCATCGCTTTGAACGTCAAAAAAGAGAAAACCAATTTGGTTCTCTCTAGATGTTAGCTAGCATCAACCCACTACAGTTGACAATGAGCCCTTTTTTACATATTAGTTTTGAGAAAGAGTTTCAGCGACATCGTCCATTGAAAGTACTTCGTGGAAGACACGTTGAGTCAATTCTGTTTTTTGTTCTTTTGTGAGGTATTTTGTGTTGACACAGTAACCAGAGATACGAACGATAACGTCTTCGCCACTCATGATCTTATCGTAAACGTCTTTAAGGTCCATAACGTTCAAGTTAACGTGTTGACCACCGTTTTCAAAGTAACCATCAAGGATAGTCACAAGGTTATCCACTTGTTCATCGAAGGTCTTACCAAGAGCACGTGGTGATACTTGGGTTGTCAATGAGATACCATCGGCAGCATATGAGAAGTCAAGGCTTGCCAATGAGTTAAGGTTTTGCAACCAACCACCGCGAGCTTTGTTAGATGGGTTAGCACCTGGTGAGAAGAATTCCAATTTAGAAAGGTTCACGCTACCATCTTCGTTCAAGTAAACCCCTTTGTGAACTGGTGAGTTACCTGTTTGTTTAGAGTAAGCAACGTTTGATGTGATGGTAAGAAGTGATACAGTTGCTTCAGCGTCTTTGTAAAGTTTGTGGTTACGAAGACGAGTTGTGTAAGCTTCAATCAACCATTCAGCCAATTCGTTTGAACGAGGGTCATCTTCACCCCAACGAGGGTAATCTCCGATAGTTTCGTAGTCGTAGATGTAGCCATCTTCGTCACGGATTGGTTTAACTGTTGCGTATTTGATAGCTGACAAGGTATCGACAGTATTAGCGAAACCACAGATACCAAATCCCATGTTAGCACGTTGTTTTGTTGGCAAGAATGCCATTTGAACAGCTTCGTAGTTGTATTTATCAGTCATGTAGTGAATGATGTTAAGGGCATCTACGTAAGTATCTGTCAACCAGTCAAGTGATTTTTCAAAGTTGGCTTTGACAGTGTCAAAATCAAGCACATCGTCGCGAACTGGTTCGATATCAAAGACTTTGTAATCTTTGTGAACATCGTCGTAACCGCCGTTTAGACCAGTAAGAAGGGCTTTAAGGACGTTTACACGTGCGCCGAAGTATTGGATGTTGTGGCGTTGTTCTTCGTTTTCTGGGTCAAGTGGTGACACACAGCATGAGATACATGACATTTCACCATATCCGTCTTTTGCCATTGTTGTCACACCTTCGTATTGGATAGAAGAGTGTTTGTGTGACATCTTCATGCAGTAGCGACGGAAAGCGTATGGCAATTTATCTGTCCAAAGAACAGTCAAGTTTGGTTCTGGAGCGTTACCGATGTTATCAAGAGTGTTCAAGAAACGGTAGTCCATTTTTGTAACACGGTGGCGTCCGTCAGCACCCATACCAGCCATAGAAGTTGTGATGAATGTTGGGTCACCAGAGTAAAGTTCGTCATAAGCTTTGGTACGAGCAAATTTTACGGTACGAAGTTTCAATACGAAATCATCAACAAATTCTTGGATTTCAGATTCTGTAAATGTACCACGAGCAAGGTCACGTTCTGCGTAAATATCAAGAACGATGGGCACACGTCCAAGAGAAGTAGCCGCACCGTTAATCACACGACAAACAGCCATGAAAGCAATGTTTGTCCATTGGATAGCTTCTTTGACGTTCATCGCAGGTCGGCGAACATCGACACCGTAAAGGTCACCCAATTTAATGACTTCACCAAGGGCTTGGTATTGCAAGTTAACTTCTTCACGAAGGCGAATTGATTCTTCATCAATTTCTGTAATCGCGTTCCAGTCGTTTGCTTTTTCTTTCATCAAGTAGTCTGCTCCGTAGAGGGCAAGACGTGCGTAAACACCGATGATACGACCACGAGAGTATGCATCAGGAAGTCCAGTTACAGTGTGGGCGTGACGGGCACGGCGGATATTAGATGTGTAAGCACGGAAGATACCATCGTTTACAGTTGTCACGTGTTTTGTGAAAATTTCATGAACAGCTGGGTCTGGTTCATAACCGTGTTCTTTAAGAGCTGTTTCTGCCATGCGGATACCGCCTTTAGGCATGAAGTTCAATTTGAACAACTCGTCGTTTTGAATACCGTAAATCAACTCATCTTCTTTTGAGATGTATCCAGCAGGGATATCAGCGATTGATGTTGGACGTGTATCCATTGGGAAACGCGTTTCTTCGTAATGTGCTTTTGTTTCTTCAACGATTTTTTTCACTTTGAGTGAACGTTCAGTCGCAGGTGCCAAGAAACTTTCGTCACCATCATATGGGGTATAGTTGGCTTGTACGAAACGAGAAATACTAGCTTTTTCTTTCCAGTCAGTACCTTTAAAGCCTTCCCAAGCTTTTTCAAAAACATCTGTAGTAGTCTTAACAGTCGCCATAATAAGAGATCTCCTTAAATTCTAGTAACAAGTCTTCTGTTACATTTACAAATATAGTTTAACATATGGTAAGCGTTTTCTAAAGGGGAGATCAGCGAATTATGTGAGAATCTTTACTAGTACAGTTGAATAATACGAATAAACTGTACTAAAAAAGCTAAAATAACCGAAAAAACCTAAAAATTGGTATAATAAATGGAGAAAGGATACCTTAATGCTGATTTTCCCTTTAATCAATGACACCTCTCGAAAAATTATTCATGTTGATATGGACGCTTTTTTTGCTTCGGTGGAGGAGCGTGATAATCCTAATTTGAAGGGGCACCCTGTCATTATTGGGGCAGACCCTAGGAAAACAGGCGGTCGTGGGGTCGTGTCAACTTGTAATTACGAGGCTAGAACGTTTGGCGTGCATTCTGCCATGTCCTCAAAAGAAGCTTACGAGCGTTGCCCGCAAGCCATTTTTATTTCTGGTAATCATCACAAATACCGTCAAATTGGGCTGCAGATTCGGGCTATTTTTAAGCGTTACACGGATTTGGTAGAGCCTATGTCGATTGATGAGGCTTATCTGGATGTGACGCATAATAGACTGAACATCAAGTCAGCGGTTAAGATTGCTAAAATGATTCAGTATGACATTTGGCAAGAGCTTGGTTTAACGTGTTCGGCTGGGGTGTCTTATAATAAATTCTTGGCTAAATTGGCATCGGATTTTGAAAAACCAAGGGGATTGACCTTGATTTTGCCAGAAGATGCTCAAGATTTTCTAAAACAGTTGCCTATTGAAAAATTTCATGGTGTGGGGAAGCGTTCGGTGGATAAGCTCCATCACATGGGCGTTTACACGGGCGAGGATTTGCTGGGCTTGTCTGAGATGACCTTGATTGACCTTTTTGGGCGTTTTGGCTACGATTTGTATCGAAAAGCAAGAGGCATTTCCAATGCACCTGTGCAACCCAATCGCATTCGCAAATCGGTTGGGAGTGAGAAAACCTATGGCAAATTGTTGTATGATGAAGCCAGTATTCGCTCAGAGATTGCCAAAAATGCGCAGCGCGTGTCTGACAACCTCAAGAAAAATCAAAAATTGGGGCGCGTGATTGTCTTAAAAGTGCGTTATTCAGATTTTTCGACCTTGACCAAACGCATGACGCTGGACGTGGCGACAGATGATGCCAAAACGATTAGTCAAATGGCTCAAGCTATTTTTGACCAGCTGGAAGAGTCTTCAAAAGGCATACGTCTTTTAGGTGTCACGGCAACTCAACTAGAAAATACAAGCGAGTCCATTGCCCTCCATCTTTAAATAGAAAAAAGCCACTTAATAGCAGTGGCTTTTCTGATGGTGTGATGTACTTAGTTGACTTCAACTGCGTCGTCGCGGTACAAGAGTTGGATAGCTTTGTTGTAAACATAGCCATAAAGCACCAAGAAGATAATAGGAAATAAAAAGAGTGTGATGCTAAGTGAATCCCCCAAGACAACTGCTAAGATGATAATAGCAACGTTATAGACAACAGTGTAGCCCAAGGCAATACGGTAAGGCATCAAGCTAGGTACGTTTTCTTTGATTTTGGCAAGGTTCCTAAAAGCCAGATAAGCCACAACAACGTTAGTCACCAAAGCAACGATGTAGATAATGGGATACCAAATATTACTTGCAGCGACCAGGGTTTGATAAACCTCAGTATCCACAGTTTTCTTTAGTTCATCTAAATTATTGCTGATGGCAAAGTAGCTGACAATACCTGAAATCTTGCCGATAGCGGCGAGTACATTTATCCAAGCGATGAACAATGTCCAAGAACGCAAGGACTGACGTAATTTTTCATAAGAAACCATACCAAACCTCCAAAATATCAAATTATACTAATGTCATAATACAAATTATTATACCATAAATTGAAGCGTTGTAAATAGCCTTCTGCCAAGTCATGAGAGTTCATGAGATAACCCCCAGCCGAAAGTAGGTCTGGGGGGTTAGTGTTAGGATTTGAAAAAACGTTCGATGTCGGCTGTTGTCAAGCCAATCATGGGGTCGATGAAAGGGATATTTTTCTCTGTCAGGCGATAGGCTTGAGTTTCTTGCTCCACTTGGTTGTCAATGTCCAAGGTTAACTGAATCTGTTCTTCGACAGCGGTGTCTGCGGGAACAGCGACATTTTGGTAATTTTGATCTTCGGGTGTAGCTGTTTCTTGTGGTGTTTCTACCTGTTTTTCAGCTGTTTCTTGCGCTAGATTATCGTTGCTAAAACGCTGCACAAGATAAGTTTTGCGCTTATCACCTTCATTTTTGATGGCATAATCAAAGGCGGCAAGTTCTCCTAGCATCACCAATTTACTCTTGGAACGTGTAATGGCGGTGTAGATGAGGTTGCGTTGTAGGAGGCGGCGACTTTGATGTGTAATTGGCAAAATAACCACCTGAAATTCACTCCCTTGCGATTTGTGGATAGACATGGCGTAGGCAAGGGTGATTTTGTGCCATTCGTTGCGAGGGTAAATGACCTCATTACCGTCAAAGGACAAATAGAGTTCGTCTTGCTTGGATTCGGTGTATTTGGCGGGAATTAAATCTGTGATGTAGCCGATGTCGCCATTAAAGACATTTAGCTCGGCATCGTTAATAAGGTGGAGAATTTTATCTCCTTTACGAAAACTCATCTCACCAAACGCAAAATCTTGCTGATTGTCCAAGGGATTGAGCAAGTCTTGGATAATGGTGTTGAGACGGTTAATCCCTGCGGCACCACGGTACATGGGTGCTAAAATCTGAATTTCCTGCGGGTTGATACCACTTTTAACAGCAGATTGGACAATCTTGGCAATCATATCAGGAATGTAGGTAGCACTGGCTTCAAAATAAGAGCGGTCAGGCTTTTTTTGTGTGAAATCGGCAGGCAATTGGCCTTGTCGCATTTGGTTAGCAAGCGTGACAATGGTCGAATCCTCAGATTGTCTAAAGATTTTGGTGAGGGCAAGTTGGGGGAGTGTGTCAATTTTTAACAAGTCAGAAAGCACTTGTCCTGGACCAACAGACGGTAGCTGGTCGCTATCCCCAACGATAATGACCTGAGTTGTTGAAGCAATGGCACTAAAGAGTTGATTAGCTAGCCAAGTGTCCACCATAGAAAATTCGTCAATGATAATCAAATCACAATCCAAATAATCGTCCATGGCTTGGTAGTCGTTGTCACCATTTAATCCTAAGTGACGGTGAATGGTTGCACTGGGGAGGCCAGTTAATTCATTCATTCGTCGTGCGGCTCGTCCTGTCGGTGCTGCTAAGATAATAGGAATGTCTGTTTTATTGAGGTCAATGCGGTGGAGCTGCGCATAAGCAGCAATCAAGCCGTTGATAACCGTGGTTTTTCCAGTCCCTGGCCCACCTGTCAAGATAAATACCTTGCTTTGCAAAGCTTCTTGAATAGCCTTGCGTTGGACTTGGTCATAAGAAATAGCAAAATCTTCCTCAACAGCTGCGATTTCTTCTTGAATGTCATCGTCCGAAAAAGTATTTTCCAAAGGGGTGTCAAGGATACGTGTCAGATGCTTTTTAATACCAGCTTCGGCATAAAAAAGGCTACTGTCAAAAATCTTGGTGCTAATGTTTTGCACCTTGTCTTCTGTGATGAGTGTTGACAATTCTTGAGCGACAGCTGCGGGGTCCAATTCGACAGGGCGTGCTTCTTCGAGAGTGGTAATGGCTTGTTCTAACAAATCTCGTGCTTCCACATAGGTGTCGCCTCGTTCCATAGAAGTTTCAAAAAGGGTATGCACAAGTGCTGCTCGAAAACGTTGTGGTGCGTTTGCCTCAATGCCCAATTCTTCTGCCAGTTGATCTGCAATCTTAAAACCAACTCCTTGAATATCCTCAACCAGTTGGTAGGGATTTTCTTGGATAATTTCCAAACTGTCTTCTTTATAATGATTGAAAATATCAACGGCAACACGATTGGTTAAGCCGTATTCGGCCAGTTTGGCTAAAATCTGCTCTGTTCCATAATGCAGTTTTAGACGAGCTAAAAAACGGTCCTTGGTTTCCTTAGACAAACCAGCAATGTTGTCTAATCGGCTAGGGTCGTCCAAGATATGATCAATGGTATTGTCACCGTAAAGTTGCACAATCTTCTCAGCCGTTTTTCGACCAATGCCTTTAAATTGGGCACTTGAGAAGTATTTGATCAAGCCAGAAGAAGTGGGTTTGGCACGCTCGTAACGTGAGGCCTTTAGTTGCTCCCCGTATTTTGGGTGCTGGGTTAACTCGCCCCAAAAGGTGTAGTCCTCGCCTTCAGCAATATCAGCCATCGTCCCCGTCACGATAATCTCAGGTTCATCAAAATCCGCATCGGTATCCTCGATACTCATCAAGACAATCCTAAAAAAGTTGCTAGCATTTTCGAAAATGACTCGCTCAACCGTGCCAGAAAAAAAGTATTCCATGAAAAGTCTGTCCTCATTATTTTTGTTTTAGTGTCATTTGCTTGTTCAGAATGGCTTTATTATACCATTTCTTTGTTAAAGGAAAAACAAAAACAAGGCTAGAGTTTTTTCTAGCCTTGTGCGTTTATTCAATAAATCCGATTTTTGAAAGTGGCCAGAAGCGGAATTTGACTTCGCCAACAATGGATGATTTCGGAAAAGTTCCGACTTCACGGCTGTCTTTCGATACGATGCGGTCATCTCCCATGAGATAGTACTCGCCTTTTGGCACTTTAACGGTAAATTCAGTATTGCCATCGCTATCCGTAGTAAAGGCGTCTGCTTTCTCAGCCAACTCTTGGAAGAGCGAATTATAGGCATAAATGTCTTGGAGTTGGTCGTCATCAAAGGCTTGTTTGTACTCATCAAGGTATTTTTCATCGACTTCTTTACCGTTGATGTAAAGCGTGTCATCATTGTAAGTGATCGTATCACCAGGCATCCCGATGACACGTTTAACGATTTCCTTGGTTTGTCCGTCCTCAGTTTCCTTAGCCACAACAATATCAAAACGGTTGATTTTCGTGTGGTCAAGGACAATCAAGCGTTCTCCATCTGCTAAGGTTGGGTCCATTGAGTGCCCATCGACTTTGACAGGCTGCCAAAGGAATAAGCGACTAAGACCTAGCACCAAAACAAAGAGGATAAAAGGTCCCCATTCTTTAAGAAATTTCATAATGCTTCCTCAATTTCCTTTCCGTAATAGCTCTTGAGCTTTTTTTGTATTTGCAAAATGCAGTTTAGCTGTTTCTGCTAAACCAGCCATTCCATGCGTTTTTAAGATCTGACTGGCAATAAAGTCGGACTTTTGCCCTGCCCCACTTGGCAAGGGATAGCCGATTTTTTGGCTGAGCTGGTCTAAATAGTCCAAAAATAAATCTCTTGCAATAATCGAGCTGACCGCCACCGCCAAATACTCGCCTTCAGCCTTTTCTTCTAGTGTCAAGGGATTGTCAAATTGGTTGACTTCTTGCTTGACATATTTTTGATAGTTTTGTTGGCTGGTAAAAGCATCGATGACGATTTTTTGCGGTTTGAAGCCGTCTTTTAGTAGTAAATAAATAGCTTGATTGTGTAAAGCTACCTTGACAGAAACAGCATTGTACTGTTTGCCAGCTCCCACGACCTGATTGTATTTTTTAGGAGATAGGAGGAGAGCGCGGTGGGGAATTTCTTGCTTGAGAATAGGAGCGATTTTGCGAATATTGGCATCGGTCAATCGTTTGGAGTCATCCACTCCTAGTTTTCTAAGCAGGGCGTGTTTGTCAGGAGTGACAAAACTAGCCACAACTGCCAAGCTCCCAAAGTAAGAACCGTTGCCCACCTCATCTGACCCGATGAGGGCTAGTTTTTGCCCTGCGGGTGCTGTTTGGATGGATGCGTCAGGCGCTTGATAGCCAAAATATTTAGCGACTTCCTCAGCTTTTTCACCTTGAAAGACGACCTTTCCTGACGTGTAAACTGAAATCATCACCTTATCTACTTTGGCTGCAAATGTGATATAGGGATTTTTACTGGCAACTTGCTGGCTATTAAATGTTTTTATAAGTTTCTGCAAAGCTGCCCCTTTTAAAGTTATAACAACTGTACTCATAGTCCCATTTTATCATAAAACCAAAGGCTATGCTCAAATAGATAGCCAAAGTCTTGTTTTTTCTCCTAGTATTTTACGAAATGGCTATTTTACGGTATAATGTTAAGGAGGTGACTATATGAAAAGTAAAAATCGGTATAAGTTTGTTTTTGGAGAAAAAACAATTACCTTGACGACAGATCAAGATAATCTCTTTATGGAAGAAGTCGAAAGAGTTGCAAAAGAAAAATACGCTGCTATTAAAGAAAAATTACCCCAAGCTGATGATGAAATGGTTGCTATTTTAATGGCTATCAATTCCCTTTCAACTCAGCTTAGCCGTGAAATAGAAGTTGAAAAAATGGAGAAAGAGTTAATGGCGCTTCGCTCGGAAACGATTGTTGACATCAAGGAGAAAGCCAGTAAATCAGACGCTAACGAGGATTAAGTATGATATCTGCTATTCTTCTAATCGTTTTTATTTGGCAGTTTTACATTGGGTATGCGCGCGGAATTGTTCTGCAAACCTACTACCTTGTGGCTAGTGTGTTGTCGCTTGTTATTGCGGGGCAGTTCTATCAACCCTTGGCAGATAAGCTGACCTTGTGGCTTCCCTATGCCAATGCGGTTCAAGGCGCGACCATGGCGTTTTGGCGGGATGTGCCTCTCTTTGATTTGGACCAAGTTTATTATGCAGGGGCTGCCTTTACCGCTATTTACAGTCTAGCTTATCTGACTTTTCGTTTGCTGGGTGTTTTTGTTCATTTGGCACCTGTTAATCGTTGGGACAATGTTGGTGCTAATGTCGTGAGCGGTGTTTTTTCGGTGCTGGTTACGATGATGTTTTTCAGCTTGGTTTTGACCTTGCTGGTAACCGTTCCATTGAGTTTAGTGCAAAATACCCTCTCAGGCAGTGGATTGGTCCGATTTTTAGTGGACTCTTTTTACCCATTTGTCAACAGTATCAAAGATTTGTGGGCAGGGTCTGTTTTGAATTAACAAAGGGCTTTAGCCCTTATTTTTATAGGATAAGAAAGCATGAATACAAGAATTTTAGAACAGTTAGAATTTGATAAAGTCAAGCAACTTTTCGAAGGTTACTTGCAAACCGAGCAAGGGCAAGAGGAGTTGCACAAATTAGAACCAATGACAGAGGCTGACCGTATCTTGCGTTCTTTTGATGAAATGTCAGATATGGAGCAGATTTTCATTGAACATCATTCCTTTGGTATGGGCAGTTTGCGTGATGTTTCTGAGAGCATGCGCCGTCTGGAATTAGAAGCAGATGTTAACATTTCAGAAATCATCGATATCAAGAAGGTCTTGCAAGTGTCTGCAGAGGTCAAACATTTTTACAATGATTTGGAAAATGTCGAGTTGACAGCTCTAAATACCTTATTTGATAAGCTTGAACTGCTTCCAAGTTTACAGGGAAGTTTACAGGCTATCAACGATGGCGGGTTTATTGAAAACTTCGCCAGTGCTGAATTGGGCAGAATTCGTCGTCAAATCAATCACAGTGAGAGTCGTGTGCGTCAGATTTTGCAAGATATTTTGAAAAAACAAGCTGACCATTTGACAGAAACCTTGCTTGCTAGCCGTAATGGCCGTGCGGTTTTGCCTGTGAAAAATACCTACCGCAACCGTATTTCTGGGGTTGTGCATGATATTTCAGCATCTGGAAGCACAGTTTATATTGAGCCACGCGCTGTGGTGCAATTAAACGAAGAAATCACACAATTGCGCGCTGACGAACGCCACGAAATGGCACGTATTTTACGCGAATTGTCCAATATGCTTCGCCCGCATACCCAAATCATTCGCAACAATGCTTGGGTGCTAGGGCATTTGGACTTTGTGCGCGCCAAATTCTTATTTATGCAAGAGCGTCGCGCTGTGGTGCCACAATTATCAAGCGATAAGACCGTTCAACTCTTGCAAGCCCGTCACCCACTCTTGCTCAATCCTGTTGCCAATGACCTTCATTTTATGCAGGAATTGACGATTATAGTCATCACGGGTCCCAATACAGGTGGTAAGACAGTTATGTTGAAAACCTTGGGCTTGGCACAATTGATGGCACAATCAGGTTTGCCGATTTTAGCCGATAAAGGCAGCAAGGTTGCTATTTTCAAGGAAATTTTTGCAGATATTGGTGATGAGCAATCTATCGAGCAGAGCTTGTCAACCTTTTCAAGCCACATGACCAATATCGTTAGTATTTTAGACCAAGCTGATAAAGATAGCCTTGTTTTGGTCGATGAATTGGGTGCTGGTACGGACCCACAAGAAGGGGCTAGCCTAGCCATGGCGATTTTGGAGCACTTGCGTTTGTTGGAAGTCAAAACCATGGCAACCACCCACTATCCAGAGTTAAAAGCCTACGGCATCGAAACGGATTTTGTTGAAAATGCAAGCATGGAATTTGATACGGACACACTCAGTCCAACCTACCATTTCATGCAAGGGGTTCCTGGACGTTCAAACGCCTTTGAAATTGCTCGCCGTCTTGGTTTGGCAGAAATTATTGTCAATGAAGCAGAGCGATTGACGGATTCAGATACCGATGTTAACCGCATCATCGAACGTTTGGAAGCTCAGACGCGTGAAAGCCGCAAACGCCTGGACCACATCAAAGAAGTGGAGCAAGAAAATCTCAAATTCAACCGTGCAGTCAAGAAGCTTTACAATGAATTTTCACACGCCAAGGACAAGGAGTTGGAAAAGGCCAGCGTCAAAGCACAGGAAATTGTAGACAAAGCGATGGCAGAAAGCGAAGCTATTCTCAAAAATCTGCATGAAAAAGCACGCTTAAAACCACATGAAGTCATCGAAGCCAAAAGCCAGCTGAAAAAATTGGCGCCTGAGGTTGATTTGTCTAAAAATAAGGTTCTCAAGAAAGCCAAGAAATTACGCGCGCCGCGCGTGGGTGATGATATCATCGTGACGGCTTACGGACAACGGGGTACTTTGACCAATAAAGTCAAAGATGGCAAATGGGAAGCTCAGATTGGCTTGATTAAGATGACTTTGAAAGAGGACGAATTTACCCTTGTCAAAGTCCAAGAGGAAGCTCAAAAACCAAAGAAAAAACAAGTCAATGTGGTTAAGAAAAGCCAAAAAAGCACAGGACCGCGTGCTAGATTGGATTTGCGAGGCAAACGTTACGAAGAAGCCATGCAAGAATTGGATGAGTTTATCGACCAAGCCTTGCTTAATAATATGGCGCAGGTGGACATTATTCACGGTATCGGAACGGGTGTTATCCGTGAGGGTGTTACCAAATACCTTCGCCGTAACAAACACGTGAAATCATTTGGATACGCTCCGCAAAACGCAGGCGGTAGCGGTTGTACCATTGCTAATTTAGGTTAAACAAAAAAATCTCTCTAACGGCATCGCTAGGGAGATTTTGTGATGATTAAAAAAGAAAGAGCAATGCCCCGCAAGCAAGTCCGATGAGAAAACCTGTCGTGACATCGCGTGGATAGTGGACGCCCCCAAGCACACGGCAAAAAGTTAAAAGGAGGGACAGAAGTAAGCAGATGCTGCCCAAGATGATATTCAGTCGTAAGACAGCCATGCTGATAATGGTCGCTGAAAAAACGTGACGGCTTGGAAAAGATTGCCCCTTGGTATTTTTAGCAATCAAAGGAGTAATGGCCCATGCCTCGTAGGGACGTGGGACGTTGAGGCGTTTTCTAATGACGGACACCAGCACAAAAGCAATAGCTGGGATAAGGATAAAAGCCATTAGACGCTTGGGAGCTTGCCACCAAAGATAGATAAGTAAGATAGGATAGATGAGGTACATTATCTTGGTGACGAGGCTATTGCTTAAGCGTAAGCAGCGAATGGATGCGGGTCTTTTTCGGATAGGTTGCGTTAGCCGTTGGTAAAAATCTGCGTAATCTTTCATGGTTTGTCCTTAATTGAGATGATAATAGCATTATATCACGGAAAACGTAGCAATTACTTGTCAAACGCTAAAGTTTCCCGTAAAATAGGCACATAGACTATTAGAAAAGGAAAAAAGAACTGACGTCTTGGCAGTTCTCGGTAAGATTATGGCACATATCGTGACAGATGCAACATTTGAAGCAGAAACAAACGAAGGGCTTGTCCTAGTGGACTTTTGGGCAACTTGGTGTGGTCCATGCTTGATGCAAGCCCCAATTTTAGACCAATTATCAGAAGAAATCGATGAAGATGTTCTTAAAATCGTTAAAATCGATGTGGACGAAAACCCAAATACCGCACAAGAATTTGGTATCATGTCAATCCCAACCTTGTTATTCAAGAAAGATGGCAAAGTGGTTAAACAAGTAGCTGGGGTTCACACCAAAGAACAAATCAAAGACATCGTCGCAGAATTAAGCTAATCATAAAAGTCGGGATTTTCCTGACTTTTTTTGTTCATATGGCTTGATTTAGAGTGCACTCAAAGGATTATAATAACGGTGTCAATCAAATAGAAAGTGTTTTCACACTTTTGGCGCTTACTCGTTTGGGACGCGGATAAGTGAGCATTTTGTCCCAATATCAATATTAAGAAAGGAGGGGCTCACCTGTCATCATGTTGATGGCAAGCAAAGCCTGTATTTACAATGAAAACTGCCATTTTTGAAAAAGCTGGTCTGATGACTATTGAAGAGGTACCAAAACCACAATTACAAGCCGATGATGATGTCATTATCAAAGTCGTTCGTGCTTGCGTGTGTGGTTCTGACCTCTGGGCTTATGCCAATGGAGATAAAAAAGCAGCGCATTCGGTCAATTCAGGTCATGAAGCGCTTGGTATTGTCGAAGAAGTTGGCCCTGCCATTACTACTGTTCAACCTGGTGATTTTGTCATCGTGCCATTTACTCACGGTTGTGGGGAATGTGATGCTTGCCGTGCTGGTTTTGACGGAACGTGTGATAACCACCCTGGCTATACAAACTGGTCTTCTGGTTTCCAATCAGAATATGTTCGCTTCCACTATGCTAACTGGGCTTTGATTAAAATCCCTGGGCAACCGTCTGATTATTCAGAAGGTATGGTGAAATCACTCCTTACTTTGGCTGATGTTATGCCAACAGGTTATCATGCTGCGCGTGTTGCTGACGTTAAGCCAGGCGACAAGATCGTTGTTATCGGTGATGGTGCCGTTGGTCAATGTGCGGTTATTGCGGCCAAAATGCGCGGGGCTTCTCAGATTATCTTGATGAGCCGACATGAGGACCGTCAGCAAATGGCTTTGGCTTCAGGTGCTAATGCTGTCGTTGCTGAACGTGGCGAAGAAGGTATTGCCAAGGTGCGTAACATTCTCGGTGGTGGTGCGGATGTTGCTCTAGAATGTGTTGGTACGGAAGCAGCTATTGACCAAGCTCTGGGAGTTCTCCACAACGGCGGTCGTGTTGGTTTTGTGGGTGTGCCCCATTACGATAATCGCCCACTTGGTTCAACCTTTTCACAAAACATTATCATCGGTGGTGGTTCAGCTTCTGTGACAACCTATGATAAGCAAATTCTTCTCAAGGTTGTTCTTGACGGGGATATCAATCCAGGCCGTGTCTTTACCCACACTTATTTTCTAGATGATATCAACCAAGCCTATCAAGATATGCGTGACCGCAAAGCCATTAAATCAATGCTAGTCATGGATTAAGTAGTTTCATTCAAAAAAATCCCTCATTTCCACCCCACAAGTCATTTCGTTTACGAATAAATAAGTGGGAGGTATGATATGAGGGCTTTTCTTGTTTTAGGGTTATTGACATTAGCAGGCAGATGGTTTTTCTGCCGTGATAAAAAAGGCATTTCTGACAATATCCAATTCATCACCTTGCATGAATTGCTTAATAAAATGGATATGAAAGAAACGTTTTTGTTGTTTATCGGACGCTTGGAACAGGCTGAAACCCAAAGAGGTTTGGACCGTTTGGGACAGATGAACCAAACCGTTTATTTCTTAAATGTGAGTGAGATGGATGCTGTGCTTTATCAGGAATTTGCCAAGGTTTATCGCATTCAAGCGGCAACCCATTTTGCTCAGTTTAATGGCAAGCACCAGTTTGTGACGGCTAATGCCCTGACAGTTGATTTGGCGTATTTTAACTATCTTTAAATCTCCATTGGTTTGCTTTACGGTTTCTATAAGTAAACGTTTAGGTTTCATTAAGCTAGACCGCTTATACTATAATCATTCCTAATAAACTTTCTTTTTCATAGCAGTGGCTTTAATCACTGATTGAAGTTATTGTTTGGTGAGTGATAGGTATCCTAGCCTAGAACTCCCATAAATCTCCTAATGCACCTCAACGCTTGGCGTTGAGGTTTTTTGTGTTTATTGGGTCTTTTTAGACGTCAAATAGTTTTCTAATAATTTTTTCTGTGGGGTTGCCATGGGATAGTCGCTCAAAGCGTCTTTTTTCACCCAGCGCAGTTCTTTGCCTTTCGTCAATTGTGGTGAAGCGACGGTGCCTTCAATCAATGTGACGGTCCACTTTCGGTGGCTAAAGGTATGTTTAACAGGCGTGAAAGTGGCCGTACTCCAAGTTGGGTGTATGTGGTAACCTTCCTCAAAGTCTGCCTTTTTATCAGTTTGTTGGTCAGGCATTTCCAAGATAGGAAAAGACCAAAAGCCTCCTAGCAATCGTTCCTCGGTGTTTTTTTCCATGAGAAATTCCCCGTCAGCATTTCGGATGACAAAAGCAGTCAAATCAAGCGGTTTAGGCTTTTTCTTAGGCAATTTAATGGGGTATTTGTCATAGGTACCGTTTAGGTAAGCCGCACAGAAAAAGCGAATTGGTGATTCATGTGGTCGTGGGTTTTTGGCAGATTCAATGTCGGTTCCCAAATCCATCAAAGCTTGGTTAAAGTCCCCAGGACGGTCAGGGTCAATGAGTTTTTCCATCACAGCTTGAAAAATCTTCCGATTTTTAGGGTCACCGATATCGTAGTTAATTTCAAAAAGCCTAGCCATCACGCGCATCACGTTGCCATCCACAGCTGGTTCAGGCAGACCAAAAGCAATACTTGCAATAGCTCCAGACGTGTAAGGTCCAATTCCTTTCAAAGAAAGAATGTCCTTGTGGTTGGCTGGAAACTGCCCGCCAAATCGCGTCATGATATCCTGTGCAGCTGCTTGCATATTGCGGACACGAGAATAATACCCCAGTCCTTCCCAAGCCTTCAAGAGCTTTTCTTCAGGAGCGTTTGCCAGACTTTCAATGGTGGGAAACCAATCTAAAAAGCGCTTGTAGTAGGGAATAACCGTGCGGACCTGTGTCTGTTGTAGCATGATTTCAGACACCCAAATCGCGTAAGGGTCCTTGGTTCGTCGCCAAGGCAAATCCCGTTTTTCTTGGTCGTACCAAGCCAACAAAGTGCGGCGAAAGGATAAAATGGTATCATCCTCCCACATCTCAATACCGTAATCTTTTAAATCAATCATGCGTTTATTGTATCAAAGTTTTTAGGCGGATAGTAGCAAAAGCGACTTATCGAAAAAAATAGACAAAAAAAGCAGCAAAATTCTTGACAATTGTAATCGGTTACATTATAATAAAAGTGTAAAGAAGGATGACAGATAAAACAAGATAAGGAGGTAATGATTCTTATGTTGAAACATCATGTCGCTCGGTATAAAAACGGAGATTAGTCTCCAACTTGGATTTAGGTAGGCAGGGATAACCTTATGAAGGTGGTGGACTATATGAGGTTTAATCTAGGACGCTATAAAAATGGTGATTAATCACCCTAATCGTAAACGAGAAATCTTGTAACAAAGTACATTGGAGGGATGCCTTATGTTGATGGTTAATGTAGGACGTTATAAGAATGGAGATCAATAACGGCATAAAACGACGTTATTTCTAAAGGGAGTGGTGCCATATTTTAGAAGAAATGGTGTTGGAAGCAGACGATTAGATACGGCTAGATGGAAAAAGCGACCGGTTGACTTTTTCGCTAGTAACAATAGTAATCGATAGGGCTTCTAATCATATTGCTTCCATGTTTGATAAGACAAAAGATAGATATGAAAGCAATTCATGTTAGGAGTTTTAAAGTAGAGCAAGTTAAGCCAAAGTGGCGACGAGTCAATCGCTCTTTTCGGATTAACAAACATTAGTAGGAGTGAGTCCAATGTAAAATGAGGCTTCTGATTTGAAAGAATCCACGGAGGTGCAATATGATGAAGATGAATGTAAGCCGTTATAAAAACGGTGACAATTAACTCTAGTGTACTCCCATGACAACTCTATGAGATATAAATAACCCTAAAAAAGCAATAGTGAAAATCACTTATTGATGACAATAACTTAAAAACGTTGACTAAAGAGCATTCTAGCTACTTTCTAGAGTGCTTTTTTTTGATGCTATCAAAGAAAAGTCTAGAAAAGCAAAATAGCAGTTCTAGTCTTTTTCTTTTGCGGGGCTTTTGTGATACCATAATAGAGATAATAACTGATCTTTGACAAGTACAAGGTGCAGTTCGTTCGTTTTTATGTTAGAATATTTCTGATACACCTAACAGATTTGTTAAGGACAGCTAACTTTTTCAATTGGTTTAAGGTAAGAAGGTATGGATACAGTATTTACGAGTAGAAATAAGATTAGGCTAATACTATTAGCGCTTGTTATGGCTATTCTAGTTGGTTTAGGCGCTATTGTGTTGCATGATCTTTTTGATTTTCTTTGGGAAGACATTTTACACACCGTGCCAGCGCTGCAACGTAGCGGCATTGTTTTGGTTTCTGGTTTGCTAAGTGCTTTGGGGTGGTATTTTCTTCAGAGGCAAGGAAGACGTCTAATTCCTTTGAAAAAGCAAATTTCACCTCAATCAGAAATAGAAGAATATCCCCCTTTTTGGCGACAATTAGGGCATTTGTTTTTGCAAGTTATCACGGTTGGTATGGGGGCGCCTGTTGGTAAAGAAGTGGCTCCGCGTGAATTAGGGAGTTTGTTCTCAACGCATTTGGTTAAAAAAATTCCGCTAGATAGTGACCAGCGTTCGGTTTTGGTGGCGAGTTCGGCGGCAGCAGGTTTAGCAGCCATTTACCAAATTCCTTTTGCCAGCTTGATATTTGTCTTTGAAGTGCTTGGCATTCCTTTGACGGCTATAAATGTGGTGGTGGCTTTCATCACGACTTATGGAGCGACAGCTATTGCCCACTTGAGAATTAGCGATGCACCGCTTTACCATGTCAATCCTCAGCCTGTGACTTGGGTGACTTTTGTGGTGACGGTTATTTTAACCTTTGCGACCATACCTGTGGCGCGTTTGTTTAGCCGTATTAGTAAACACGCCAGCCAAAATCGCACCAAAGATAGTCGCATTTTATGGCAATTGCCTTTGGTTTTTGTCCTTCTTGCTGTGCAAAGTTATCGTTTTCCAGAATTGCTGGGGAATGGGGCACCTTTGGTGCAAGCTGGATTTGACAGCTTGAGTTTGCCTGATGCCTTGGTTTTATTTACATGTAAATACGCCATTGTCTTACTTTGCTTGAGATTTGGGTCTTACGGTGGGACAATGACGCCATCGATTTCACTGGGAGTTGCTTTTGGAGAGGTGGTGTGCTTGGTGGCTGCTCTTTTTGGTTTTAATGACCCATCTCAAATCTATCTAGCCGTTGCTGCTTGTAGTTTCTTGGGAATTACCATGAATGCACCGCTAACAGCAGGCATGATTGTCTATTCTTTTATTGGTTTTCCAAAAACCTATCTCTTTCCTGTTTTGTTAAGCATTGGCTTGTTGCTGCTTATCAAATGCCGTAGAGATGCCAGTAAGGATACTGAATCAGAAACCTTTATCCCTTTACCTGACGGTTCACAATTGCATTATCAGATTGTCGGTGAGGGTGAAACCTTAGTCTTTTTACACGGTAATAACGGCAATTACCATTACTTTAGCAAACAAATTCCTTATTTCTCTCAAAAATACCAGTTGGTTTTGTTTGACAGCAGAGGTCATGGGCAATCAACTAATGAAAAGGCGGTCAATTCCTTTGATTTGATGGCAGATGATATTGCTTATGCGCTGAAGGAATTGGGCATCGACAAGGCTACTTTCATTGGTTATAGTGACGGGGCAAACTTGGCTTTGACTATTGCTTTGAAATACTCTGACTTGGTGACAGGTTTGGTCTTAAATGCTGGAAACATTCGCCTGTATGGTGAGAAATGGTATGCTGGATTGTCCACACACGTTTTGTATAGTGTGATGAAGCGTTTGTTGCCGTATTTCCCACAATTGGAAAATTATATGATAAATATGCGTTTGATGATGGAGGATATGCCTATTCATCTGAATGATTTAGCTCGTGTTACCGTTCCATCCTTGGTCTTGATTGGTGGATGGGACTTGATTTCTTATGAGCATTCGCTTGAAATTGCTAATCATCTTGGTAATGGTCATTTGGTTTCAGTACCATTTCGTCTGCACAATATGGCTTACCTCAGTCCCAAACGTTTTAATAAGGAAGTGAATCACTTTTTGACGCAACTAGAGGAGAATAAGAACGCATGAAGAAAGTCATCAATTTTTTCAAAACCAATGAATCCAAGATCAAAATAGGATTTAGTTTATCGATTTTCATCTTGGTTTTAGTCGAATTTTTCCGATTGTCTAAAACCATTTCGTGGCCGACCTTACAGTCAGCCTTTGCTAGCATTCCCCCTTTCAATATCGTTCTAATGATTTTGATTGGCTTAGTGGCCGTTATGCCGATGATTGGTTATGACGTTATTTTCAACCGTTTGCTTGGGACGTCGCACTCTAAAAAGTATATTATTGAAAATAGTTGGAGTATCAACACCATAAATAATATGATTGGTTTTGGTGGAATTATAGATGTTGGTTTGCGTCTAGCCTTGTACAGTGACGGCATTGACAACGGGAAAAGCATCAAGGTCTTGTCCCGTCTGCTCCCTTATTTTAGCTCTGGTTTGTCTGTCTTATCCACAGTGATTTTGCTGTTTGCAGGGTTGTTCACAGAAGGCTCCTATCTACACCGTTTTTTGATTATTTTTGTGGTAGCAGCCTTTTATTTCCCAGTCGTCTTGTGGATATCATCAAGGGAAAACCTCACCTTTTTTGGTAATGTTGAGCGAAAGGTGCGTTTGGAATTAACTTTGATTTCTGTTTTGGAATGGTCAGGTTGTGTTGGGTCATTCCTTGCAGTTGGGTATTTGATGGGCTTCCATTTTTCAATTGTCCAAGTTGCTGGAGCTTACATCTTAGCCATTTTGTTTGGGATGATTTCTTTCATTCCTGGTGGAATCGGAAGTTTTGATTTGACTATGATGACAGCTTTGACCATGATGGGATTTGCCAGCACTGACGTAATTTTGTGGACCTTGCTTTACCGTATGGTTTACGATATTTTGCCATTTGCCCTTGGGGTGGTGCTATTTGTTAAAAATCTTGGTAAAACCATCAACGACCACTACAAAGGCATTCCAAAAGAATTAACCGTTACTTTGCTAAGACGTTTGATTTATGGTTTGGTGGTTTTGTTTGGGATTTTCCTCGTGTTATCAGCTACCATTCCAGAGAAGGTCAATCAAATTCACTGGTTGAAACAGATGAATCCTATTCATGCCAACCTCATTTGGCAATTTCCAAGTATCTTAATCGGAAGTCTTTACATTCTTTTAGGGCGTTCTTTGTTAGAGCGCGTGCGTCAAGCACTGCCTTTTGGCATTGGGCTCATTTTCGTGTCGCTTATTTGGATAAATGCCAAATCCTTTAGCAATTTCACGTCGCTTTATTTGATTATCTTGTTACTGTTATTGGTTTTCTTCAAAAATAACCTGACTGTTGACCGTTTGATTTATTCTTGGGAATCCTTGCTGAAAGATAGCGTGATTTTTCTAGGCTTAATCATTAGCTACCTTTTCCTAGGCATGCCGCATTATTTGATTCATCACAAAGAAATTTTACAGCTTAATAAATTTGCCATTTCTTTCCTTGGAACGATTATTGTCGTGGGTATTTGCTACACGATTATCGTGCACCTTTTGCGAAAGAGCTCTAAGAAACTAGGCGAGTCTTTCGATGCGGAAGCCTATCGTCAGTTTTTGGACACACATGGCAACACCTCTGATAGCTTTTTACCATTCTTGGGGGACAAGCAGCTGTTTTGGTACCCTAATAAACCAGAAGCAAGTGTTGTGCTTCAATTTTCACTGGATAATAACAAAGCCGTGGTGATGGGCGAGCCGATTGGCGATAAGGACAACTTCCAGCCTGCTATCAACGCCTTTATCCGAGCAGCTAGGGACCTCAATTATTCGCCAGTCTTTTATGAAATCGGTCAAGAATTGACCCTCTACCTGCATGAATGTGGGTTTGAATTCATGAAATTTGGGGAGTCTGCTTTGGTTCATCTGCAAGATTTCACTTTGACGGGTAAAAGCAGCAAGAGCTTCCGCCGTGCCCTTAACTTTGTGGAAAAAGAAGGCTTCACATTTGATATTATCCAACCGCCTTATGCGACTGAGCTAATCACACAGCTTCGCAGCATTTCAGATTCGTGGCTGGATGGCCGTCAGGAAAAAGGCTTCTCACTAGGTTTTTTCAAGGAAGATTACTTGCAAATGACGCCGATGGCTTTGGTACGTAATGACAAAGGAAAAATCGTGGCTTTTGCCAACATTATCCTAGCTGAAGAAGAATCTGTTGTTACCGTTGATTTAATGCGTTATGACAAGGAAGAAAGCCCATCTGGCGTTATGGATTACCTCTTTATTTCTCTCTTCTTGCACTACAAGGAAGAAGGCTACCGCTACTTTGATTTGGGCATGGCGCCGCTATCAAATGTGGGAATCAATAAAGACAGTTTTATCCAAGAACGCATTGGTTTCCTTGTTTATTCCTTCACGTCACGTTTTTACTCGTTTGAAGGATTGCGTAAATACAAGCAAAAATTTGCACCAGAATGGCAACCACGCTACATTAGTTACATGAAATCATCATGGTTAGCCTGTGATTTATTAGCGATTTACCGTATTGACAATCGCACACTAGACCAAGATTAACGTATCCAACCTCTTGCTCTTATGCCTGTTGGGCAGAGTTTAGAGGTGGGTACGTTTTTTTTAAAATATCAGAACCTATGTCTTTACTTTTTATGTGAAAAGTTGTACTATGCCTATGTAATTTTGTTTGTTAATTTATTTATTAAAAGAGAGGATATTTATTATGTTAGGACATGACATTTTGAATGATCCTTTTTTGAATAAGGGAACTGCTTTTACTTTGGAAGAACGTAAAGAACTTGGTTTAGTTGGTTTACTTCCTCCAAAAGTTCAAACCATAGAAGAACAAGCGTATGCTCACTATCAACATAAATCATCGATTTGGAAAAACGCCATTTCTTGATGGAAATTTTCAACACAAACAGAACCTTGTTCTACTATTTGTTTAACGAACACGTTGTTGAATTTAACCCAATTGTTTACGATCCAGTTATTGCAGAATCTATCGAACAATACAGTGATTTGTTTGTTGATCCGCAATATGCGGCTTTCCTTTCTGTTGAACACCCTGAAGACATTCTTGATACCCTTAAAAATGCAGCAGGCGATCGTAATATCCGCCTTATCGTTGTAACCGATGCAGAAGGTATTTTAGGTATTGGTGACTGGGGTACACAAGGTGTGGATATTTCAGTCGGAAAATTGATGATTTACACAGCAGCAGGTATTGACCCTAAAACGGTTTTACCAGTTGTCATTGACGCTGGTACAGACCGCGAAGAATTATTAAACAACCCATTTTATCTAGGAAATCGCCACAAACGTATCCGTGGTGAAGCTTACTACGACTTTATCGACCAATTTGTTAAAGAAGCTGAAGATTTATTCCCTGATTTGTACTTGCACTGGGAAGATTTCGGACGTAGCAATGCGGCTGTTATCCTTAACAAATACAAAGATAAAATCCCAACATTCAACGACGATATCCAAGGAACTGGTATCATTACTCTAGCAGGTATCTATGGTGCGCTTGATATCACTGGTGAAAAATTAACAGACAACGTTACCTTGGCTTCGGTGGAGGAACAGCGGGTGCAGGTATTACCCACCGCGTTCTTTTGGAAATGATGGAACAAGGCCTTACAGAAGAAGAAGCTTACAGTCGTTTCTACATGGTAGATAAACAAGGTTTGCTCTTTGATGACATGGATGATTTGACACCAGAACAAAAACCATTTGCGCGTAAACGTTCAGAATTTGAAAACAGCGAAGAATTAACCGAACTTTCAAAAGTGGTCAAAGCGGTCAAACCAACTATTCTTGTCGGTACGTCAACACAACCTGGTACCTTTACACAAGAAATCGTTGAAGATATGTGCAGCTTTACAGAACGCCCAATCATCTTCCCATTGAGTAACCCAACTAAATTGGCTGAAGCAACTGCTGAGGATTTGATTCGTTGGTCAGATGGTAAAGCCTTCGTTGCGACTGGTATTCCAGCAGCAGATGTAGAATACAAAGGTGTTTGTTACCAAATCGGTCAAGCTAACAATGCCTTGATTTACCCAGGTCTTGGTCTAGGGGTTATGGCTTCTAAAGCAAAATTATTGACTGATAAAATGATTGGTGCAGCAGCTCACTCACTTAGTGGTTTGGTTGACTCAGGTAAACCAGGAGCACCTGTCTTGCCACCAGTTTCTCGCTTGACAGAGTTCTCTATCTACGTTGCCAATGCCGTAGCCAAAACAGCACAAGAAGAAGGTTTGGCACAAGTTGACGGTGATATGGAAAAAGCCGTTCAAGACATTAAATGGTATCCTAACTACTAATTTAGGGGGTATCAGGAGATGAGTATTTTAACATCAATTGAAAATATTTTACCCATTATCTTTATCATTGCCCTAGGTTTTTACCTCAATGAAAAAGGGTGGTTTGGACCAGACTTTGGTGGGAATGTTTCTAAACTTGTGATGAACATTGCTTTACCTGCCTCAATCTTTGTATCGGTTTTGAAATACTTGACCTTAGATAAATTGATTGCTGTGGCACCAGGTCTTGTCTATACTTTTGGTTCTGTTATTCTTGCCTATATTGCCGCCTTTATAGTGGTTAAACTTTTTAAGGTACGTCCAGGAAGACGAGGCACAATGATTAATATGTTTGCTAATGCTAATACTATTTTCATGGGGCTTCCCCTTAGTATCGCTCTTTTTGGAGATGCCTCAATCTCTTATTTCTTGGTTTATTACATTACCAATACGGTGTCAACTTGGGCCTTTGGAGCACTTCTCATCGCTCAAGACTCAAAAGATGCGACACGAAAATCATCAACAGGCTTTAATTGGCGAAAACTATTGCCAGCGCCTTTGGTTGGCTTCCTTATTTCATTGGTTTTCTTGCTCTTAAACATTCCTGTGCCAGCCTTTGCAACCAACACCTTGACTTATGTTGGTAATATCGTGACACCGATGTCTTTGATTTATATCGGTATTGTCCTTTCAAAAGCTGGTTTGAGCAATATCAATTTTGATAGAGATACCATTTTGGCACTCTTGGGACGCTATATCTTGTCACCAGTAGTTATGTTTCTTCTCTTGACCTTGTGGGGAAGTCATCTTCCAGCTATTGAGTATAAGACCTTTATGGTGCAAGCAGCGGTTCCAGGCTTGGCCGTTTTACCAATATTGGCTAATGAGGGTAATGGTGATGTGGAATATGCAACAAATGTTGTCACAACGTCAACCTTATTATTTGTCATTGTGATTCCAATTTTGGTAACTTTGCTTGGTTAGTCTAAAAAGTATGATTAGTGCAAACTCTAAAAGTTAAGATCCGTTGACTTTTAGAGTTTTTTTGTAGAATTGGGAGTATATGCTGTGGATAATCAAGAAAAGAGAAATATTTTACCACAGGACCTTAGGCGAGTGGCTTTATTGCTGGGTTTTTCTGGTGGTGCGGTAGATGTATATAGCCATTTGCGTTTTCATACCTTGGTAGCGACACAGACAGGGAACATCGTTTTGATGGTAGCACAGATTGCGGAAAAGCAAGATAATTTTTTACCGAGATTAACGTCTATTATTGTTTTTAGTATTGGTTTTGTTCTAGGAATTGCTTACAAACAACGGGCACAAACACCTTATTGGCGGATTTTTGCCATGATGCCCATGTTAATTGCCTGCTTGGTGTTGCCTTTTTTGCCGTCTGACCAACTTTTGTTCAAAATCATTGCTTTGTCTTTTGGGACGGGTTTATTAATGCTGACCTTTACAGGTAGTAAAATCGAAACCGTACCTTATACCATTATGATGACTTCGGGGAATTACCGCAGGATGTTAATGAGTTGGTATCATTATGCAACCAGTGCTGCCAAAAATCCTAAGGATAAGCGTGACGTGGTGAATTATACTATTATTGTATTGAGTTTTATGCTTGGCGCTCTGACAGCTGCAGTGGCCTACATTTGGCTAAAAGATCTAACGATTTGGTTGGTAGCTCTTGCTTTGGTCTTGGTTATGATTTTTTATGCTATTGACATTGCACGCGCGGATCATTACGTCAAAGAGATAAAAGGTAGATGATTAAAGTTTCTGAAAAAATACCGTATGGCGAGGATTTATTGAATTTTTAAGAAAAATCCCTTGACATGAGAAGATTTTTAGTGTACTCTCCTAAAAAGAGTGAGGTCAATCATGGACTTAGGAAAGTTAAAACGAATCAAACGAGTCGAATTATATGAAATTATTTTAGCTCAAGACGAAGAAATCAAGCGCTTACGCCAAGAAACAGCAGATTTATCTGTCAAATTGGCGAAACGCGACATAAATATACAAAAAGCGGGGACTCTAGCAGAGGCTGCTTTTAGCTTGACAAATATCTTTGAAGAGGCACAAAAGGTAGCAGATATTTACTTGGAAAATGTAAAAATGCAAACGGGTAACGGAGATGAAGGAAAAAAAGACTAGTCAAGAAGACTACCATTCAGAAATCACAGAGATTGAAGATTTATATCAAAAAGCTACTTACCGCCGCCGTTTGTGGAAAAGTATCGGTAGCACGTCTTCTATCTTGGTCGTGGTGGCTGCCTTTGCTATTTTGATGTCTATTCTGTTTTTCCCTATTTTGCGTATCTACGGCAAATCCATGTCAGGAACCTTGGATAGAGGGGATTTGATTGTGGCATTTAAAACCAATAACTTTGACACAGGAGACATTGTGGCTTTTTATTACAATAACAATGTCTTGGTTAAGCGCGTGATTGCCGAAGAAGGCGACTGGGTTGATATGGATAGTAAAGGAAATGTTTATGTCAATCAGAAAAAACTCAAAGAACCGTATTTGAAAAAAAAGGCTTATGGTGAAACTAACATAACCTTTCCTTACCAAGTTCCAGAAGGGCAGTTATTTGTTATGGGGGACAACCGAAAGGTGTCTATCGACTCAAGAAACACGTCTATCGGAACCGTATCAAATGAGCAAATCGTCGGGAAATTATTGGTTAGGATTTGGCCATTGCCAAAATTCAGATTGTTGATCTAACAAAGACTAGGAGAAGAAATCATGAGAAAAGTTTTACGGCATTATTGGCAAAAGTTGAAACACCTTCGGCGAAAGCAAGCTATTCTGGTGATAGGGACGTTTGTATTTGTGATGACTTCCTATGCCTTGATTTTGCGGGCAGTCACTCTTGACAATGACACTGCGAGCTCAGAGCCAGGAATCAGTCTTGCCAGTAGTTCTTCTAGCGATGAAAATGTGTCGCAAGTGACGTCCGAGCCAGCGACTTCTTCTACACTAGCAAGTTCGTCAGCCATTAGTTCTCTACCAAGCACACAGATTGAGGCGCAAGAACAATCCAGCGCACCAGCAACGATTCAAGAAGCGACAACCTTGACGGCTGATGGCGATGGCTACACTGTATCAGCGGTGTTTGATGCCAGCAGTCGATTGCCAGTCGGTGTCGAACTAAAGGTTAAACAAGTAACAAGTGATAGCCAAGATTACCAAAATGCTTTGGCAAAAGCTCAGGCAGCTCTTGATGGCAAATCTTTAGCCTTTGCGACTTTCTTTGATATCAGCTTTACCTACCAAGGCAAGGAAGTACAACCCCAAGCACCAGTGAAGGTAACCCTTCAAACCAAGGACAACCTCGCTGGTCAAGAGCAAGCCTTGAAAGTGGTACATATCACATCAGCAGGTAAAACAGAGCTTATCAATCCTGAAAGCGTGAGTTTGACAGAATCACAGACTAAGGTGACTTATACAGTATCTTCTTTCTCTGTGCAAGGTTTAGTGCTTGAAAAAACAGAGCAATCATCTGAAGCAACCACTTCGGACACAGAAAGCAGCAGCTCAGAAACGAGTCCATCAAGCCAAGGCCAAGGGACTTCAACTTCTGCCACAACAACAGAAGCAGCAGAAAATAGAACCCTTACCTTTGTCTACGAAAATGCAGAAGGTCAGGAAGAAACCATCACAACAGTTACGAAAAAAGATGGGGAAACCTTGGAAAATCTGCCAGCTACACCATTCAAAACAGGCTACCATTTTGACCATTGGCAAAATAAGGCAACAGGTGAAACGGTGACGGCTGACACGGTAGTCAATGGTGATATGACTATTGAGGCTGTTTACACGGAAATCAAGATTTACACGGTAACCGTTCATTATTATTATCACAACACCAGCAAGGGTGATGATGTTACCTTTGACACTGAGATTTACCAATTAGAAGCTAACGAAACCCCTTATCGCATCAATCCACCAGCTTCAACCAAGGTCAGCAAAAATGATGATAGCAGCTTGCCACAAGATGCGACCTATTATCCTGAAACACCACTTATCGAGTTGACCAAAGAGGAATTACTTGAAAAGAGTGATGCTGATGGGAAAATGGAGTTGAGCATACAGTACGTTTCAGCATCATCTGAATACAACATTCATTATATGTTGAAAGACTTTGATGACAAGGGCTATAGTGAGATTGAAAAGGTAACTGCGCACGGGGTTATCGGCTCTATCGTTAGTCCAAAAGTTCTAGATTATCCTTATGCGACCTTTGAAAAAACAGATCCTGAGGAATTGACTAAAGAAAAAGGACAAGATTTGTACGTTTACTACACACGAAATCATTACACCTTGAACTACGAGTCTAATGGTGGCACTTATGTGGACTACCAAACAGGACTTTACAACCAGTCAGTTTCTGTTACAAGCGCTACCCCAACGCGTGTAGGTTACACCTTTGCAGGTTGGTATAAGGACCCTGATTTCAAACAAAAGGCTGGTACAAGTGTTACCCTTGATAAAGATGTGACCTTGTATGCTAAGTGGGAAGCCAAAACGGTTAACTACACAGTTGTTTACATGAAAGAAGTGTACGACAACTCAACTCAAAGCACCCACTATGTCTATGACTCATCTATCAAACAGACAGCTAAGACAGGGGATGTCATCAAAGCTAGTGATGCAAAAGGTTTAGATACCGTCCCTGTCGGCTATACACTTGATATTGATGAAAATGCCAAATCTGAAGTCACAATCGCTACCGATGGTAGCTCAGTGCTAAAAGTTTACTACAAACTCAAACGTTATACTTTTGTCTTTAATGCAAATTATAGCAGTGCATTTATTACTATTACAGATGCTAAGATAACCGTCGATGGTAAAGTTTATAATGGCAATGATTATAGAATTGAAAATGTCGTCCTAGGTCAAGATATCGCTGAACAATGGCCGTCAGGAACTCAGATTAGCAGTGCCAGCCAATATAGAATGAAATTCTATGGCTGGAGTAATCCTATTGGTGACAGTACTTGGGCAACAAAACGATTTAAAGTAACATCTGATATGCTGTATGAGGGAAAACAAGCAGATGATGGCATATACTTCGTAGAACTTACTTCTAAATGGATAAGATGGCCTAAGACAATAACCGTTAATTACTATCTAGAAAACATAAATGGCAACTACGATCGATCTGATAAATATAGTCAGACCTTCTATTCACCTCAAAATGCCTTCTCGAATCCTAAGGAAATCGATGGTTTTGACTATTCTCATGGTAATGCGGGAAAAAATAATGTCCGAGTTTATAATTTCTACTACAACCGCAAGCAGTATCAAATAGATTACTATAATAAAGACCAAGAACTAACGTTGAAAAAGAATATCTTATTTGGTGCTAACATCAATAATGACACGTACAACTGGACGCCTGAGCGACCAGGTGATGTCGATAGCGACTATACTTGGAAAGGCTGGTATATGGATGCAGACTTGACCATGCCTTACCAATTTAACGTGATGCCATCATCAAACCTTGTACTTTATGCCAATTGGGAAGCACCGCATTATACCGTAAGCTTTGATGTCAATGGCGGTGACAGTAAGGCCCCAGAGAGCCAAAGCATCGAAAAGTACAAGTCCGCTCAAATACCGTCTAAAGTACCAACAAAAGCTCACTATACTTTTGCGGGTTGGTACACGAGCGACGGCAAACTTTATGATTGGTCTAAGCCTGTAACGTCTGATGTGACTTTATACGCACACTGGAAAGCAGATGGTTTGACTTATACCGTGAAATATGTGGATGCTGATGACAATGATAATCTTCTAGCACCAACTAAAATAGTCAGCAGCCCTGCCCTCAAAGCAGGTCAGACGGTCACTGAGAAGGCACTCGGTATTAAGGGTTACCTTCCTGAAGAGCGGGAACAATTGCTCATGCTCAACTACGACCAAGATAATGAAATCGTCTTTAAATATTTTAAAAAGACAGACACGATTACTTACACCGTGAAGTACGTCTTGTATGACCATCCAGATATTGCCGTAGCTGCACCTCAGACCAAGACAGTCAGCGGTAGTCAAATTAATTCTAAAGAAAACGCGGCAGCCGTTGATAAGGCTTATATGAAAAAACAAGCTGGCGTGACGGATGACATGCTCAAGGACAATTATTACCCAACTGAGAATGTGCAAAAGCTTATCTTGACGTCGAAAACAGAAAACAATATCATTACCTTCTATTATATACCTTATGATAAGGCGACTATCACAGTTAATTACCTAGACATGGATGGCAATCCAATTGTAGGTCAAGACCCTGATACGGTAATCAAAAATGTGGTGCCAACATCTTACAAGGGTGAGCACAAGAAGATTACAGGTTATAGCTTTGATAGAGCAGAAGATGGTAACGGTAAAGCCATCACCAACCTTGATGGCTACTATGTCGGTAAGGGTGGTAATTACACCATCAACCTCTATTACAAGAAAAACATTACTCTTGTCGCTAAACCAAAGGAAAAAATTTATGACGGTACTGCCCTAGAAAGCAGCAAACCAACAGATTTGGTTGACAACTACGAGGAATTCCTAGAAGAAGGTAATAGCATCCAATCGGTATCCTTTAAGGGTAGCCAGACATCTGCAGGTGTTAGTGATGTTACACCACGTGATGCCAAGATTGTGGATCAAGCTGGCGAAGACAACACCGACTACTACAAAATCACTTATATGCCATCAACCTTGACCGTGAACCAGCGTCCAGTCGTGGTGAATATCAAAGGGCAGAGTAAGGAAAACTATTATGATGGTACGGTGCAAAGCATCACCTATGAGACCTCTGATATCAGTGATAACATGTACACCACAGATGACTTCAAGTTCTTAGGTGAGGATTCAGAAAAAACAGTTGCCGAAACGAATGCAGGTCATTATGATCTTGCCTTAGAAGGTAAATTTGTCAATACCAATCCAAACTTCAAGGTAACTTTCTATGTGACAGACGGTAGCTTGGATATCAAACGCCGTCGCATTCTGTTGAAATCAGATTCTGCGCAAAAAGGCTTTGATGGTACGGCTTTGACAGCTCATAAAGTTACAGAAACCTTGTCTGATACCAGCAAAGGAGAAGGTTTTGCTCTTGGTGAAGGATTAGAATATGAATTCACAGGTTCTCAAACTAAGGTTGGAGCATCTGGAAACTTCTTTACCTTCAAACCAATAACTGACAAAACCAACCCAGCCAACTATGACGTCATGGTGAAATATGGCGAACTTAGTGTCTTGCCGACGGTCAATATCCAAAAAACGGATGCTAACTGGAAACCATTGTCAGGTGGTCAATTCACCATTGACCGCTGGAATGATACTGACAATGCTTGGGAAGCTATTGACGGAGTATCAAAACTTACTATCACATCAAGTAATGGGGTGACCATTCCGACAGGTTTGACAGACGGACGCTACCGCATTACTGAAACGGCGGCACCAGACGGTTACATTGTCTTGGATGATGCCATTTATTTCAAAGTGGAACAAGCAATTGCAGAAGGTACAGATGAACAAGGTGCCCGTCAAGTTAGTTACAGTATTGTCCTTTCAGACAAAGACGGCAATGTTATTAGCACAGACAAAGTCAAGTTATCTACAAGTGATTCAGACTTTAGCTATCGTTTGCAAATTGCCAACCAAGCTGGTACGGCGCTACCAAGCACAGGTGGTTCAGGTACCTTATGGTACATCGTGATAGGGTCACTCTTGATGACTTTGTCATTTACTTACTTTATGTTTAAAAAATGTAGAAATGGCTAGTTTCTACAGAAAAAGGCGTCATGTCTTATACCTATATTTTTTAAGGAGGAAAGAATGAAAAACGTTAAGTTTATTGTACGCGCGCTTATCGTGTTTGTATCGTTTCTTATAAGCGGACAAGCCGTCAGTGCCCAAGAGGTGGCTACCTCAGGAGGAGGCAATGCAACCATTACGATTGAAAATGCTGCACAAAGCCAAACTTATACCCTTTACAAATTGTTTGATGCCAAGGTTGGCAGTAAGGGAGCGATTGCTTATACTGTGCCTTCAGGTAAAACCTTATCAAGCAATGATTACTTTACCGTAGATAGCAAAGGTAATGTTACTGCTAAAACCGATATCGATGTGTCAACAGACGCTTTCAAAACATGGGCAAAAAGCTTTGGGACACAAGTGGCAACAACAACAGCCGCAGACAACACCCTTACATTTACTGGACTTAGTTACGGTTATTACTACGTGCAGTCTTCACTTGGTACAACAATCACAGTGGACAGCACAAATCCGAATGCTACTTTAAAAGATAAAAACGAAATAGGTCCAAAAATCCCAGATAGCAACGCTGGCGGTGGTAAAAAAATTTTGGTGAACGGTCAACCAGCTTCAGAATCAACAGCTAAAGTTGGTGATACTGTTAACTACCAAATTAAATTTGAAACAACTAACCACATTACAACAGCAGGTGGTGCAAGCTCACAACTCATCACAAAATACACTATTGTCGATACCCCAACAAACCTTACTCTTGATGATACCAGCGTGGCAGTAACTGTTGGTGGTAAAACAATCACAAACTTTACTAAAGCAATCTCAGACACAGGTGCTATGACCTTAGAATTACCATGGGTAAACAACGGTCAAAGTATCTATGACTCACCATCTGAAGTGGTGATTACCTACACTGCAAAAGTAACCAAAGAAGCACATGACGCCCAAGCTCAAAACAAGGCAACAATCAGCTACTCAACAACTGAAACAGATACGCCTACACCAGCTGATCCAAAAACACCTGAGTACATCACTGTTGTCACAACACACCAATTCACTCTTAACAAAACAGATGAAAATGGAAAAGCTTTGACAGGTGCGACATTTAGACTTTATGATGCCCAAACAGGTGGTAATGAAATCAAAGTCGTGAAAGTATCAGACGGTGTTTACCGTGTTGCTGAAGACGGCGAAGCTGGTGTTGATATCGAAGCAGGTACAGCTGTTGTGAAAGGCCTTAAAGCTGATACTACTTACTACCTCGAAGAAACAAAAGCTCCAAACGGATACAACATCTTGACAGAACGCAAAGCAGTGACGGTGACAAAAGAAGACGCTGCTAAAGTAACCGTAGAAAACCATTCAGGTGCTGAATTGCCATCAACTGGTTCATACGGAACAACAATCTTCTACGTTGTTGGTAGTGTCCTTATCCTAGGTGTCTTGATTTACGTGATTGCTAGCCGTCGTGTGAAAAAAGACTAATATAAATACGAAGAAAAGTCTCATTTATTAAAATATCAAAAGAGAAAGAATGAAAGTGTTCTTTCTCTTTTTTGACGAGAAAAACAAAGGCTTTTATTTTACTTAAATTTTAACTAATCTTTACACAATCATGAAATTACATGCAAAAACAGGCGTTTTCTTGTTAAAAAATGTATAAAAAGTAAAAACAACGTAAGAAGTATAGAAAAATTTTTAAAAAATTACACAAATATAGCTTTTCTTTATTTACATGAAAACGCTTTTTTAATATAATGTAGATATGGAGGAGCTATTGATGAGATGAATATTAGGAGATTTAAACACCTCAAGCGAACAGATCTTTATGAGATCATATTAGCACAAAATGACGAAATCAATCGTCTGAGAGAAACATTAAACGATCTCGAAAGCCAATTAACCAAAAAGGAGATTTCGATAAAAGAATCTGGGACTTTGGCAGAGGCGGCTTTGCGTTTAACCAATATCTTTGAAGAAGCCCAAAAGGCAGCTGACTTGTATTTAGAGAATGTTAAACAAGGTGTAAGTGATGACGATGAAAAAGAATGATGAAATCCTTTCAAGTGCCAATATAGCAAACATCGAAAACTTGTATCGAACCTCCAAATACCGAAGAGATTTGCGGAAAAATATTGTTAACACGGTCTTTATGCTCATGGTTATCGCAGCTTTTGCTATTTTGACCTCTGTTCTATTTTTTCCTATTTTACGTATCTATGGCAAATCCATGTCAGGAACCTTAGATGCGGGTGACCTTATTGTTTCTTTTCGGACAAGTCATTTTGATACAGGTGACATCGTAGCTTTTTATTACAATAATAATGTTTTAGTCAAACGTGTGATTGCAGAAGAAGGTGATTGGGTAGATATGGATAGTAAGGGAAATGTTTACGTTAATCAGAAAAAACTCAATGAACCTTATCTGAAATCAAAAGATTATGGTGAAACCAATATCACCTTTCCTTACCAAGTTCCAGAAGGGCAGCTCTTTGTGATGGGAGATAACCGAAAAGTCTCCATCGACTCGCGAAACACTTCCATCGGAACGGTATCAAATGAACAAGTTGTTGGGAAATTGTTGTTTAGGATTTGGCCATTATCAAAATTCAGATTGTTGACCTAAATACCCAACGCTTATTACGACTCACTCATTCAAACTCACTAAAATGGACGGTAGTGATAACCAATTGACTGGTGCAACTTTCAAACTTTACGATGCTGAAACAGGTGGCAACGAAATCAAAGTCGTGAAAGTTGAAGACGGTGTTTACCGTGTCGCTGAAGACGGTGAGGATGGTGTTGAAATTGAAGCTGGTTCAGTAACTGTCAAAGGTCTTGCTGCTGACGCAACTTACTACCTTGAAGAAACAAAAGCGCCAGAAGGATACAATATCTTGACAGAACGTCAAGCTGTTACAATCAAAGCTGATAACAGCGCCGAAGCTAAAGTTGTTAACAACGCTGGTACTGAGTTACCTTCAACAGGTTCTTACGGAACAACAATCTTCTACGTTCTTGGAACTGTCTTAGTTGCTGGCGTCCTTATCTACGTGGTGGCTAGCCGTCGCGTGAAAAAAGGCTAAAGCTTGACTGAAACAAAATAAGAAAATCATCTTCGGAAAGTCCATCTAGGCTCCTTTCCGGAGATATTTCTTTCTAAACAGGCGTATTTTGAAATATCTGGTTGAGAAGTCTTGGAAATGTGTTATGATAGATGACATTAGTAAAGAATATTGAGGAGAAGAACATGAAAGAGTGGGTTAAAAAACATAAAAGCTCACTAATATTAGCTAGTATCTTTTTATTGGGATTTGGTCTGTTAGCCTATCCTTCTGTCAGTGATTATTGGAATTCTTTCCACCAATCAGAAGCCATTATGAAGTACTCAGACAGTGTTTCCAAGATGTCAGATGATGAGTACGAGGACATTTTAAAGAGTGCAAAAGAGTATAACCAATCATTGACCAGTATGAATTGGCATATGTCAGATGAAGATGACGCTAAGTATAATGCCGAATTAAACTTTAACCATGATGGCTCAATGGGGTATATCGACATTCCCAAAATCGATGTCAAATTAACCATCTACCATGGCACAGACGAGTCTGTTTTGCAAAAGTCTATCGGGCATTTGGCAGGGACGTCTTTGCCTGTTGGTGGTGTTGGGACCCATAGTGTCTTGTCAGGGCACCGTGGCTTACCTTCGGCTAAGTTGTTTTCAGACTTAGACAAACTCCATGTTGGCGATACCTTTACTGTCCATATTTTGAATGAAACCTTGACCTACGAGGTGGACCAAATTCGTGTGGTGGATCCAACGGATTTGAGTGATTTGACGATTGATCCCAATCAAGATTACATGACCTTGGTGACATGTACACCTTATGGGGTCAATACCCATCGTTTGCTGGTCAGAGGGCATCGTATTGCCAATGCGGATGGTTCAGCCAGCACAGTTTCAGATGCACTACAGCTAGATCCAATCTACATTGCGCCGTTTATTGGTGTTCCAATTTGTGTGGTGCTGGTGATTTACTTTTTTGTAGTGACAAGTAAGGCTTACCGTCGCCGTGATCATCGCATCTCTGATTACCTTAACAGCGTGGGCATTCAAACGAAAAAACAAAAACAAAGCCCATACCAAGCTATGCGCAACCGATTCAAAGAATTGTTCGATGATGACGACAAAACCAAATAAAAAATGTAACCATCATCATATTGTTCGCCTTTTTTCTTACAAATCGGCAACAAGCATGACGATTTGATTAAAAACAAAAAACAAAGCTAAATAGCCTATCTCTATATGCCATAATGAACCTTATGTTTAGCAAAAAAGCGAGGTAGCGCTATGTGGGTTGTTCAGAAATTGTATTGGCGGAGCGGTCAATAATATGTCCAAACACAACGGATTTTTACTAGCCGTGACGAAGCGGTGCAATTACGCAAAAGCCTTGATTGTGCCACAGAGTTGTATGAAAGCAACTGTTCCATCTATGATGAGGGAGATTTCATAACTTCTAGATAAATCTCTTGCACATTCTAGGATAATATAGTATAATTATTTATTGTGAGTATGCCTCACTTACTCGTGTCCAAGGATGCGAGTCATTAGACCAAAAGGAGGAAATATCAATGGCTAAATACGAAATTCTTTATATTATTCGTCCAAACATTGAAGAAGAAGCTAAAAATGCTTTGGTAGCACGTTTTGACTCTATCTTGACTGACAACGGTGCGACTGTTGTAGAATCAAAAGACTGGGAAAAACGTCGTCTTGCATACGAAATCAAAGATTTCCGTGAAGGACTTTACCACATTGTCAACGTTGAAGCTGAAAACGCTGAAGCTCTTAACGAGTTTGACCGTCTTTCAAAAATCAACGGCGACATTCTTCGTCACATGATTGTTAAACTTGACGCGTAAGAAGGTGTGTTATGATAAATAATGTAGTACTTGTTGGTCGTATGACCCGCGATGCAGAACTTCGTTACACCCCATCAAATCAAGCTGTTGCGACTTTTACCCTAGCGGTAAACCGCAACTTTAAAAACCAAAATGGTGAACGCGAAGCTGACTTTATCAACTGTGTGATTTGGCGTCAGCAAGCAGAAAACCTGTCTAATTGGGCTAAAAAAGGCACATTGGTTGGTATCACAGGACGTATTCAAACCCGTCACTATGAAAACCAACAAGGTCAACGCGTTTACGTAACAGAAGTAATTGCAGATAATTTCCAAATCTTGGAAAGTCGTGCTACACGTGAAGGCCAATCAGGTGGTTCTTACAATGCTGGTTACAATAACCAACCATCATTTGGGGATAATTCACATGATAGTGGTTTTTCATCACAACCTTCACAACAAACACCAAATTTTGGTCGCGACGAAAGCCCATTTGGCAATTCAAACCCAATGGACATTTCAGACGACGACCTTCCATTCTAAAGTATGGAATGACCAAGTTTATCGGACTTGAAACACTATAATATAAAGGAGAATACACATGGCTCAACAACGTCGTGGCGGATTCAAACGCCGTAAAAAAGTTGATTACATCGCAGCTAACAAAATTGAATATGTTGATTACAAAGATACTGAGCTTCTTAGCCGTTTCGTATCAGAACGTGGTAAAATTCTTCCACGTCGTGTTACTGGAACATCAGCTAAAAACCAACGTAAAGTAACAACAGCTATCAAACGCGCTCGCGTTATGGCTCTTATGCCATTCGTAAACGAAGACTAATTCGTTGCGATGACGCTAAAAACGACTTCCTTGTGAAGTCGTTTTTTGTATGATCAAAAGCATCAAAAAAACCTCTCACTTTTTAAAAGTGAGGGGTTTGACTGTTAAGCTTGTGGTGTCATAGCGCTAAGGATGTTGTAGCGTTTTTGAAGATAATGACGTCCAAGTAGAGCAGCAGCTCCGATGATAAGCATGACAACTGCTGGCAATTGTGGGTTGAGGGCAAGTGGTAAGAAGGCTGTTGCCGTGTAAACCAATACCCAAGCCATCATTGAAAGTCCGATAACAAGGATGGTTTTACCAAAGCCAGGACGCTCGCTTTTTGGTTTGCCAGCGTGGCGGTAAATAAAGTAGTAAGTGACATACATAGCAGCCCCACCACCAAAACCAAGGGCGATAAGTGAGAGCAAACCAAAGCTTGTTGCTGACGTGCTAAAGAAAGCCATAACAGCATTTAAAAGGGCTACGACGCCGATGAATAATAGTGATGTATCCAACCACATCAACCAAGGGTTATCGTTTTTCTTTTTGTTAGCGTCTTGGGTTTCTGATTCTTGTGTTGTGAAAGAAGCAGCCCAAGTTGTTGGTGCGCCAAGAAGTGAACGGGCGGTAATCCCTTTTTTCTGATTTTCAACGATGGTTGGTAAAACATCTGCTAAAATAGCTTTGATTTCCTCGTCTGATTTGCCATCACGAATCAACTGATTGGTAGCAATGTGAATGAATTCTTGATTCTTTTTAGTAAGCTGATTGAGATCCATTAGGTCTATTCTCCTGTTTTTTGAAATAACAAATGATTAAGTGTATCCAGTAATGTCTTTACATCAAGAGAAATTACTAGTGAGAGAAAACAAATGATTTACTTTCTCTCACTAGTAAACACCCTGCGTCAAATGATTAGGATTTAACAAGAGGGTGTGGGGCAATTCATTCATTAGAACCACTTCTTTCTAAAGAAGTAAATCACGACAGCGGCACTCATAGAAGCGGCGATAAAGACGATGTACCAAAAGGCATGAGGTAAACCGTTTAGCGGTAGCCAGTTGTTTTGGAAGTTCATACCATAAGCTGAGAAGATTACGGTTGGAATATCCAAAATCATGGTCATGAGGGCGAGTGTCTTCATGATGGTGTTCTGGTTGTTGTTGATGATAGAGGCTGTTGTTTCGGTCATGGCATTCAAGACATTTTCGTAAATGCCAGCCATTTCGATGGCCTGTTGCGTTTCAATCAAGGTGTCTTCCAGCAAATCTTCGTCTTCAATGTACTTTTTCAAAGAACTGTTGCTGCTTGAGAGTTTCTTGACAATACGCTCGTTGAATTTTAGAGACGCTTTCAAGTACACGATAGATTTTTCCAACTCCATCATGTCGATGAGTTGCTCATTGCGTGTGGCATTTTCCAGTTCAGCTTCGATACGGTCGCTTTGGCGGTCGATAGAACGAAGAGCAGTTAGGAAAAGCTCAGCATTGCGATAAAGCAATTGGAAAACAAAGCGTGTTTTCATGAAAGTGTAGAAATTTTTCGCACGGCGATTGAAAAAGTTGTCAAAAAGGGTCAACTCTTGCAGACAAGTCGTAATAACGGCATTTTCTGTCACGATAATTCCCAAAGGAATGGTGACGTAGTAACTTTTGTTGTTCCTCTCTTCATAGGTCGGTACGTCAACGATGATGAGAGTGTAGTTGTCCTCAACGGCAATACGTGAGGTTTCTTCGAGGTCAAGTGGTGCACGTAGGTCAGTGATATCAATGTTGAACTGTTCAGACAGCCTCACTGATTCTTCCTGGGAGGGGTTAACCAAGTTAATCCAAGCGCCTGGCTCGAATGTATTGATTTCTTTAAATTCTAACGCTGTTGATAGAAACATTTGTTCCATAAAAACAACCCCTCCTTTTTACCTGAGATACAGGATTTGGCATTTCTTTCACTATCAGCCAAATCGTGTTCTAAATTTTTAGCCTGTAAAAAGACACTGTTTTTCATAACGAAAAAAGGAAAATTTACATACTCTCCTATTATACTACAATTCGGAGTTTTTTGGGAAAGTAAGTCACAGAAAATTTGTTATAATGAAGGTGGAACATGTGGAAATGCCTAATTAGAAAGGATTATCAGTTCTTATTAGAGGTGCGCTACTATTGAGATATGGCGGCGGACTGGAACTGCTGGTTGAGAAATATGCAAGAAAAACTAACGATTCGTGGGGCGCGTGCCCACAATTTGAAAAATGTTAATGTGGATATTCCTAGGGATAAGCTGGTTGTGGTGACAGGCTTGTCTGGATCGGGAAAGTCGAGTTTGGCATTTGATACGATTTACGCAGAAGGGCAACGCCGCTATGTGGAAAGCTTGTCAGCTTATGCCCGTATGTTTCTTGGTAACATGGAAAAACCAGATGTGGATTCGATTGAGGGGCTTAGCCCTGCCATTTCCATTGACCAAAAAACTACCAGTAAAAACCCTCGTTCAACGGTGGGAACGACAACAGAAATCAATGATTATTTGCGTTTGTTGTACGCGCGTGTAGGGACGCCTTATTGTATCAATGGGCATGGACCGATTAAGGCTTCGTCTGTTGAGCAAATCGTGGATCAAGTCCTAGCCTTGCCTGAGCGGACACGGATGCAGATTTTGGCACCTATTGTTCGTCGTAAAAAAGGGCAACACAAGACCATTTTTAGTCGCATTCAAAAGGATGGTTATGTGCGTGCTAGAGTCGATGGAGATGTTTACGAGGTCTCAGAAGTCCCTGAGTTGTCTAAGAACAAGCAACATAATATCGAAATCATTGTGGATCGCTTGATTAACAAAGAAGGCATTCGGTCGCGTTTGTTTGATTCGGTCGAATCAGCCCTTCGTTTGGCTGATGGTTATGTCATCATTGACACCATGGATGGCAATGAATTGCTCTTTTCAGAACATTATTCCTGCCCTGTTTGTGGGTTTACCGTGCCAGAATTGGAACCTCGCCTCTTTTCATTTAATGCGCCTTTTGGGTCATGTCCGACCTGTGATGGCTTAGGAATTAAATTAGAAGTAGATGTGGATTTGGTGGTGCCTGACCGTCACAAGACGCTGCGTGAAGGGGCACTCGCTCCGTGGAATCCCATTTCGTCACAATATTACCCAACCATGTTGGAGCAAGCTATGGAAGCCTTTGGCGTGAATATGGATACGCCTTTTGAGGATTTGAGCGAGGACGACCAGAACCTTGTCTTATATGGTTCAGGTGAGCGTGAATTTCATTTTCACTATGTCAATGATTTTGGTGGCGAACGCAACATTGATATTCCTTTTGAAGGGGTTGTCAACAATGTTAACCGCCGTTACCATGAAACCAATAGTGACTTCACCCGCAAGGTCATGAAAGAATACATGAACGAATTGACCTGTGCAGCTTGTCATGGTTACCGTTTGAACCCGCAAGCCCTCAGTGTACGCGTGGGTGGTGAAGATGGCTTGAACATTGGGCAAGTGTCTGATTTGTCTGTGTCTGACCATTTGGAACACTTGAAACACTTGGAACTTTCTGAAAATGAAAGTGTCATTGCTAAACCTATCTTAAAAGAAATCAAAGACCGTTTGACTTTCTTAAACAATGTTGGTTTGAATTATTTAACCTTGTCACGTTCGGCAGGGACTTTGTCTGGTGGGGAAAGCCAACGCATTCGCCTAGCAACGCAAATTGGTTCCAACCTTTCTGGTGTGCTTTACGTTCTTGACGAGCCTTCAATTGGCTTGCACCAAAGGGACAATGACCGCTTGATTTCTAGTTTGAAGAAAATGCGTGATTTGGGCAATACCTTGATTGTTGTGGAACACGATGAGGACACCATGCGTCAGGCGGATTGGTTGATTGATGTGGGGCCAGGAGCAGGAGCCTTTGGCGGTGAAATCGTTGCTTCAGGTACCCCAGAAGAAGTGGCCAAGGACCCCAATTCCATCACGGGCTTGTATTTGTCAGGGAAAAAAGCTATTCCTGTGCCGACAGAACGCCGTCAAGGCAATGGGCGTTTCTTGTCTATCAAGGGAGCTAGTGAAAATAACCTGAAAAACATTGACGTTGATTTTCCTTTGGGAACCTTTATTGCCGTGACAGGTGTGTCAGGTTCTGGAAAATCGACCTTGGTAAATGGCATTTTGAAAAAAGCTGTTGCCCAAAAATTAAATCGTAATGCTGCCAAACCTGGCAAACACCGTGCCCTAGAAGGTGTGGAATACGTTGACCGCTTGATTGACATTGATCAAAGCCCTATCGGAAGAACACCGCGGTCAAACCCAGCTACTTATACAGGTGTATTTGATGATATTCGCGATTTATTTGCCCAAACCAACGAAGCCAAAATTCGTGGTTACAAAAAAGGACGGTTCTCATTTAATATCAAGGGTGGACGTTGTGAAGCCTGCTCGGGAGATGGGATTATCAAGATTGAAATGCACTTCTTGCCTGATGTTTACGTGCCTTGTGAGGTTTGTCATGGGACACGTTACAACAGTGAAACCCTAGAAGTTCGTTACAAGGATAAAAATATTGCCGAAGTTCTTGAAATGACAGTCAATGACGCGGTAGAATTCTTTGCAGCCATTCCTAAAATTGCTCGGAAACTGCAAACGATTAAAGACGTGGGGCTTGGCTACATCACTTTGGGACAATCGGCAACCACTTTATCAGGTGGGGAAGCCCAACGCATGAAGTTGGCAAGTGAATTGCACAAACGTTCAACAGGTAAGAGTTTGTATGTTCTTGATGAGCCAACCACGGGTTTACATACGGATGATATTGCACGCTTGCTTCAAGTTCTCCAACGTTTTGTGGATGATGGCAATACCGTCATCGTGATTGAACACAATTTAGATGTCATTAAAACGGCGGATTACTTGATTGACCTTGGTCCAGAAGGTGGTGTCGGCGGGGGTCAAATCGTTGCCACAGGTACGCCTGAAGAAGTCGCCAAAGTCAAAGGTTCTTACACAGGACAATATTTGAAAGACAAATTATCATAATATCAAGAAAGCTTTTCCAAGGTATATGCCATTTGGAGAGGCTTTTTCCGTGATATGCCGAAATCTTGTATCCGCTTTTAACTTATTTTGATATAATGGGGAAAAGACTTGCAAAGGAGAGTCCTATGTTGACAAGATTGAAACGTTTTGAAGAAAAGTTGGACAAAGTTGGTATTGATGGTTTTTTGGTGACTGGTCAAAACAATATTTACTACATGACTGGTTTTTGGGGGACGTCAGCGACGGTTTTTATTTCTAAAACACGCTGTTTGTTTGTGACAGATGCCCGCTATACCTTGATTGCGAAACAATCCGTACAAGGATTTGACATCATTGAAAGCCGTGACCCTCTGCAAGAGATTGCCAAGGTTATCCAAGCAGATAAGTTGGAAAGAATTGGCTTTGATAGTCAAGTGTCTTTTGCCTACTATCAAAATCTGCAAGCGGTATTTGCAGGTTATCATCTGCAAGCCCAAACCAACTTCATGGAAGCATTGCGCATGATTAAAGATGCTTCTGAAATGGCAACCATCCGTAAGGCTTGTTCCATTTCTGACCGTGCCTTTACAGATGTGCTGGACTTTATCAAGGCAGGGCAAACGACAGAATTGCAAGTCGCCAATTTCCTTGATTTTCGGATGCGTGAATATGGGGCATCAGGTATTTCCTTTGAAACCATCGTAGCGTCAGGTAAACGCTCTGCTATGCCACACGGTGTAGCGAGTGACAAGGTCATTGAATCTGGCGATATGCTGACGCTTGATTTTGGTTGCTACTACAATCATTACGTTAGCGATATGACACGCACCATTCACATCGGTGACATTAGCGACAAGGAGCGTGAGGTTTACCAGTTGGTTTTGGAAGCGAACCAAGCTGTGATTGATTCGGTTAAGGCAGGTATGGTTCGTAAAGATTACGACAAGGCAGCGCGTAATGTGATTACCAATGCGGGTTACGGTGATTATTTCACGCACGGTATTGGTCATGGTATCGGACTGGATATCCATGAAATTCCTTACTTTGGTCAATCAGAAGAAGTGGTTGAAGCAGGTATGGTGATTACAGACGAGCCAGGCATTTATTTGGACAATGCATTTGGTGTCCGTATCGAAGATGACCTTATCGTCACAGAAGAGGGTTGCGAAGTCTTGACCTTGGCACCAAAAGAATTGATTGTCTTACCTTAAACGAGCCTGTACAAGCGTTAGATAAGCATAAGAGGAAGAAACGATGACAAATAGACTTTCTTGGCAAGATTATTTTATGGCAAATGCGGAGCTGATTTCCAAGCGTTCCACCTGTGACCGTGCTTTTGTTGGGGCTGTATTGGTCAAGGATAATCGCATCATCGCCACAGGATACAACGGTGGGGTGTCTGCTACTGATAACTGCAATGAGGTTGGGCATAAGATGGAGGACGGGCACTGTATTCGCACGGTTCATGCCGAAATGAATGCCCTCATCCAATGTGCCAAAGAAGGCATTTCTACAAAAGGTACCGAAATCTATGTGACCCATTTTCCGTGTATCAACTGCACCAAAGCCTTGTTACAAGCAGGTATCAAGAAAATCACCTACAAGACGGCTTACCGCATGCATCCGTTTGCCATTGAACTGATGGAGCAAAAAGGCGTAGCTTATGTGCAGCATGACGTCCCAGAAGTGCATTTGGGAAAAGATGCTTAAAGCCCTTGACTAGACATTCCCCTATAAAACATTTGAGCCATGCTCTATTTTATGGTAAAATAAGACGATAACTAATTTATAAGAGGTAATGAATAAATGATTGAAGCAAGTAAGCTTAGAGCAGGTATGACTTTCGTAACATCAGATGGCAAACTTATCAAAGTTCTTGAAGCAAGCCACCACAAACCAGGTAAAGGGAACACTGTTATGCGTATGAAACTCCGCGACGTTCGTTCTGGTTCAACTTTTGATACGACTTACCGCCCAGAAGAAAAATTTGAACAAGCAATCATTGAAACGCGTGCTGCCCAATACCTTTACAAAATGGATGACACCGCATACTTCATGGATACTGAAAGCTACGAACAATACGAAATTCCAGTAACCAACGTTGAAGAAGAATTGCTTTACATCCTTGAAAACTCAGAAGTTAAAATTCAATTCTACGGTACAGAAGTTATCGGTGTAACTGTTCCAACAACTGTTGAATTGATCGTTACTGACACACAACCTTCAATCAAAGGAGCAACTGTTACAGGTTCAGGTAAACCAGCCACTCTTGAAACAGGTCTTGTGGTTAACGTGCCAGACTTTATTGAAGTTGGTCAAAAATTAGTCATCAACACTCAAGAAGGTACTTACGTATCACGTGCGTAATAGCCAGTAAAGTAAGTAGAGAGGCAGTTTGTACTCTTTACTTTTTTACCTTTATGTATTTAGAAAGGAATGCTTATGACAACTGAAAATATTGGTGATATCGTCATTTCACCACGTGTACTGGAAGTCATTACAGGTATTGCTGCAACTAAGGTTGATGGTGTTCACTCCCTTCGTAACAAAGCGGTGACAGATAGCTTTAGCAAAACCGTTTTGGGCAAAGGTGTCTATCTTAAAACAGAAGAAGATGGAACAGTTAATGCGGATATTTATGTCTATTTACAATACGGTGTCAATGTCCCTGCTGTTTCTATTGCTATCCAAAAAGCGGTAAAAGCAGCCGTTTATGACATGGCAGAAGTAACCATCTCATCTGTAAACATTCATGTAGAAGGCATTGTTCCTGAAAAGACTCCTAAACCAGACTTAAAAGCATTGTTTGATGAGGATTTTTTGGATGACTAATAATTTTACCAATTCCAGACGTGACCTTCGTGAGCGTGCTTTCCAAGCCCTGTTTAGCCTAGAATTTGGGGGAGATGTCTTGTCAGCTGCGGAGTTTGCCTACATTTACGACAAACCCATGCTTGATGATGAAGGAGTGACAGTTGATATTCCTGTCTTTCTCCTTAGCCTTGTCAAAGGTGTGCAAGACTTTCAAGCAGACATTGACCAGCAAATTGAAGAGCATTTAAAAGCAGGTTGGTCTTTGGAACGCTTGACCCTAACGGATAAAACTTTGTTGCGCCTAGGTTTGTTTGAAATCAAGTATTTTGACGAAACACCAGGTCGCGTGGCTGTCAATGAAATCATTGAAATTGCTAAGAAATATTCAGATAACACATCTGCAAAATTTGTCAATGGTTTGCTAAGCCAGTTTATTACAATGTAAAAAAACAAGCTGATTGTTCAGCTTGTTTTTTTGCTTTTTAAATACTGCCACCAGGGAGTAAAGAAATCGGCAAAACATAGTCTTTGCTGGTCTTTTCTCCCTTTATTTTTTTGATCAGAACATCAACAATTAAATTAGCAATTTCGTCAATCGGTTGTTTAATCGTGGTAAGTTCAGGAATGAAATTTTCGGTGAAAGTCGTGCCGTCATAGCCAATGATTTTCAAATCTTCAGGTACTTGAAGTTTGAGTTGCTTGGCAATTTTCATGGTCAAAATTGCAGTCAAATCATCAGAAACGAAGACCCCATCAGGTTTGTTGTTGGCGATAATGGACTTGATTTCCATTTCACGGCGAATGTTAGAGAGGTTGTTTGGCACTTTGAAGATTTTTCCTTGTGGAATTTGGAAAGAAAAGCCAAGGGCACGCAGTTCTGTTGGTGAGTCCGTATTGTCATTTCCTGTAATCATAATGATTTGCTGGCAACCGTTCTTTTGCAAGGTTTTAGCGGCCATTTTTCCTCCCTCGAAATTATCAGAGGATACAATCGGGATATTTGGCGCGAGATTGCGGTCAAAAGAAACAATGGGTGCCTCAACACGATTGTAGTCCTTGATGCCAAGATTGTGGCTAGATGAAATAATCCCGTCTACCTGATTAGCCTCAAGCATTTCGAGGTATTCTTTTTCTTTTGCAGGGTCGTTTTGACTGTTGCAAATAATGGTCTTGTAGCCACGTTTGAAAAGCTCGATTTCCAAATGTTCGATGAGTTCGGCATAAAAAATATTGCTGATATTTGGAAAGATGAGCCCAATCAATTTGGCTGACTTGCCTTGCAGACCTCTAGCGAGGTTGTTGGGCTTGTAACCCAAGGTTTGCATGGCTTTTTGAACCTTGCTTTTGGTTTTTTCAGATAAATACCCTTTGTTATTGATGACACGCGACACGGTGGTTGGACTAACACCAGCTAATTCAGCGACATCTGTTAATTTTGCTACCATGTTACTTTGTTAACTCAAAGTATGTTCCAGTCGTTTCCCCAGCTGTGAGCTGAATACCGCTTTGCCCTGCTTCTGGGAAGACGCGGCTGGTAAATACTTTTTCTCCTTTGTTAATGAAAATTTCAACAATTGAACGATCGACGAAGATGTTGGCAGTGGTTTCTGTTGGTTCAATGTCACATTCACGGGTTTGACCAAAATCAGTTGCGTATTGCACGCCAGCTTTGCTACGATCAAGGATGACTTTTCCGTTGGCAGTATCCACAGTCAAACGTAGGCCGTTTCCTTTGTCGTCAGCGAATAGTAATAATTCTGATACTTGGTCAGCAGCAAAAGTAACTTCTAATTCGTAAATGTTTGCTGTTTCGGCTTTGTCAGCAAGCGGTTCTGAGCTTGAACGCAGGCTTGTAATGGCTTCGACAGGGTATTGGTAGAGTTTGCCGTCTTTGATAGACAATTCTTTGACCAAGCTAAGTGCCCCTTGGTAGTCGTATTGGTCAGTTGGGTAATCAATATCTGGCAATCCAATCCAACTCACAATCAAAGCACGTCCATCAGGCGCATTGAACCCTTGTGTTGCGTAAGCTTCAAATCCATAATCCAAGTTGTTGATTGTTGATGGATCAACCAATTTAGGGATCTTTGTATCAAACGTTTGACACACTTTGTAGGTATTTGGGTAAATGTTTTGGTAATCCAATTCTGCCTTATCCAGACCTTGTGGACAGTAAAGTAGGACTGGTTTTCCATCCACAAAAACAAGGTTTGGACATTCAATCATGTATTCTGACCCTGTTCCGCCAAAGTCAAGATTACCCACTTCTTCCCAGTTTTCAACGTTGTTGTCAAGGGCTTTGTAAAGCTTGATAAAGCCTGATTTTTCAGGACTTTGAGCTCCAACAATAGCATAAAATTGGTCATCGTATTTGAAAATTTGTGGGTCACGGAAGTGTTCAGTCACGTCGCTAGGCTGCTGAATAAGCACGTCTTTGCATTTGGTGATCCTGTGGTCTTTGTCCATCCAAGCCCCGATTTGCAAAGGGTCACGTACCCAGTTTTTATCACGGACATTTCCTGTGTAAAATAGGAATAATTTGCCGTCGATTTCGTAGGCTGAACCTGAATAAGCCCCGTGGCTATCGTGCTTGGTGTCAGGCAGCAATTCTGCGCCAGTTGTATGGAAATGCACCAAATCTTCTGACTCGGTATGAACCCATTCTTTCAAGCCATGAGCTGCGCCAAATGGCCAATTTTGGTAGAAAAGGGTGTATTTGCCGTTAAAAAAAGAAAAGCCGTTTGGGTCGTTTAATAAGCCTGTTTTTGGCTCAATGTGATAAGTGACATGCCAAGGTGACTTGTTGACATTTTCTGCAATAGCAGCTCTTTCTTCGGTACTCCAGTCGGAATACGCTCGGTATCGTATTTCTTTAGGTAAATCCATAGGGGTCTTTCTCCTTTTAGTAATCCATCTATACCTATATAGTAAACGTTTTCTATTTAAAAATCAATTGTTTTTGGCAAAAAATAAAAAAATATATCAAACGCTTGACATATTTTTGACAGATGTGGTAGAATGTAAACGCAAACAAGTGAAACGCTTTCACACACTTAATAAATAGACAAAAGGAGTTAATGTAATGGATTATGGAAAAGTAGCTTCTGACGTTATTGCAGCGGTCGGAAAAGATAATCTTGTTGCAGCTGCCCACTGTGCGACTCGTCTTCGTCTTGTATTGAAAGACGATAGCAAAGTCGATCAAAAAGCATTGGATGAAAATCCAGATGTTAAAGGAACTTTCAAAATTGACGGTCAGTACCAAGTTATCATCGGTGCTGGGGATGTCAACTTCGTGTATGACGAATTGATTAAAAAGACAGGTTTGTCAGAAGTTTCTACAGATGATTTAAAACAAATTGCTAACAACAATGGGCGATTTAACCCAATCATGGCTTTGATCAAGTTGTTGTCAGACATTTTTGTTCCAATTATTCCTGCCCTGGTTGCAGGTGGTTTGTTGATGGCATTGCGCAACTTCTTAACCTCACCAGACTTATTTGGACCAAAATCACTTGAAGAGATGTACCCTGCTATTGAGGGTATCTCAGCAATGATTCAATTGATGTCAGCTGCACCATTTATGTTCTTGCCTATCTTGGTCGGAATCTCAGCTGCGAAACGCTTTGGTGCTAACCAATTCCTAGGGGCTGCCATTGGTATGATTATGACCACACCAGACCTTGGTGGGGCTAGCGAATATTGGAATGTCTTTGGTTACCATGTAGCACAAACCAACTACGCTTACCAAGTTATTCCAGTTTTGGCAGCAGTTTGGTTGCTTTCAGTCTTAGAAAAATTCTTCCACAAACGTTTGCCATCATCAGTTGACTTTACCTTCACACCACTCTTGTCTGTGATGATTACAGGTTTTGTAACCTTCACAGTCATTGGTCCAGTGATGTTGATGTTGTCAAATGCAATCACAGATGGGATTGTATGGTTGTATAACACAACTGGATTCATTGGTATGGGTATCTTTGGTGGTACTTACTCATTGATTGTTATGACAGGTCTGCACCAATCCTTCCCAGCTATCGAAACACAATTGCTTTCAGCTTGGCGTGAAGGTATTGGATACGGAGATTTCATCTTCGTAGTATCTTCTATGGCCAACGTTGCCCAAGGTGCGGCGACATTTGCCATCTGGTTCTTAACGAAAAATTCTAAAACAAAAGGTCTTGCTTCATCTGCAGGGGTATCAGCCCTTCTAGGTATTACCGAACCTGCTTTGTTCGGGGTTAACTTGAAATACCGTTTCCCATTCTTCTGTGCCTTGATTGGTTCAGGGGTAGCAGCTGCAGTAGCAGGATTGCTTAAAGTTGTTGCCGTATCACTTGGTTCAGCAGGTTTCCTTGGATTCCTTTCAATCAAAGCAACATCTATTCCATTCTACATTCTTTGTGAACTTATCAGCTTCGCCATTGCCTTTGCTTTGACTTACATCTACGGTAAAACAAGAGAAGCAGGTCTTTTCGAAGCAGAAGCAGTTGCAGAACAAGCGGCTCAAGAATCTGCTAAACAAGCAGAAACAACAACTGCAGCACCAAGTCAAGCTCCTACCACTCAAGCAGTAGCAGAAACAATTGTTAGCCCATTAGCTGGTGAAACAGTTGCCTTGGCATCTGTTAACGACCCTGTATTCTCATCTGGGGCAATGGGTCAAGGGATTGCTGTTAAACCAAGTGGTGACACAGTTTACTCACCAGTTGATGGTACGGTTCAAATTGCCTTTGAAACAGGTCATGCTTACGGCCTTAAATCTGACGACGGAGCAGAAGTTTTGATTCACATTGGTATTGACACCGTGTCAATGGAAGGTAAAGGCTTTACTCAAAAAGTATCAGCTAACCAAAAAGTGAAAAAAGGCGATGTTCTTGGAACATTTGATAGCAAAGCAATCGCTGACGCGGGACTTGATGATACGACTATGATTATCATCACAAATACAGCTGACTACTCTGAAGTAACACCAGTCGCTGATGGTAGCGTCCGTGAAGGGGATAACTTGCTAGACGTTAAATAAAAACGATTCAGTAGAGAGGTGATTGTCACCACTCTTTCACTGACAAATCGAAAAAATATAATATATTGAGGTAAAAAACATGACAAAATTATACGGTAGCGTAGAAGCTGGCGGGACGAAATTTGTTTGTGCTGTCGGTGATGAGCAATTTCAAGTAGTGGAAAAGGCGCAATTTCCAACGACTACACCTTATGAAACCATTGACAAAGTGGTTGCCTTTTTCAAGCGCTTTGAGGAAGACTTAGCAGGTGTCGCTATTGGGTCTTTTGGTCCGATTGATGTGGATGAAAATTCAGAAACCTATGGCTACATTACGACTACGCCAAAACCTCATTGGGCAAATGTGGACTTGGTTGGATTGATTTCAAAACATTTTAGAGTACCTTTTTACTTTACAACCGATGTTAACAGTTCTGCATATGGTGAAACCCTTGTTCGTAAAGGGGTTAAGAGCCTTGTTTACTACACTATCGGTACAGGAATTGGAGCGGGTGCTATCCAAAATGGTGAATTTGTTGGTGGGATCGGACACACCGAAGCGGGTCACGTTTATGTGGCGCCACACCCACAAGATGTTACTAATGACTACACAGGTTCTTGTCCTTTCCACAAGGGCTGTTTGGAAGGTATGGCAGCAGGTCCTTCGCTTGAAGGGCGTACAGGTATTCGCGGTGAATTGATTGAGCTCAATTCTGAAGTTTGGGATGTCCAAGCTTACTACATCGCCCAAGCGGCTGTTCAAGCAACTTTACTTTATCGCCCACAAGTCATTGTGTTTGGTGGTGGTGTTATGGCACAAGAGCATATGCTGCATCGCGTTCGTAATAAATTTAGCGCCCTGTTAAATGGCTATGTTCCTGTTCCAGATGTTGCAGAGTACATTGTTACACCAGGTGTAGCCGAAAATGGCTCAGCAACCCTAGGTAATTTTGCTTTGGCTAAGAAAGTATCAGAACGTTAATTTCTTATAAGAATGTTAGGACTGAGGGCCGTTACCTCAGTCTTTTTGCGCGTTTGAAAAACGCTTCTAACACCCTCAATTGAGCAGATGCTAGTACGCTGAATTCTTGAATTTAAAGGGTTTTTATGATAGAATGGGCTGACAAGTTTATCGAAAGGAATTGGAATGGCAAATATTCTACGGACTGTTATCGAAAACGATAAAGGTGAAATAAGAAAATTAGAAAGAATAGCAAAAAAGGTTGAGTCTTATGCTGACGCTATGGCAGCTTTGTCAGACGACGAATTGAAAGCAAAGACTCCTGAATTTAAACAACGTTACAAGGACGGCGAAACCCTCGACCAGATGTTGCCAGAAGCTTTCGCGGTTGTGCGTGAAGCAGCCAAACGTGTATTGGGCTTGTTCCCTTACCGTGTGCAAATTATGGGTGGTATCGTGATGCACAATGGTGATGTTCCTGAAATGCGTACTGGTGAAGGGAAAACCTTGACAGCGACTATGCCAGTTTACCTTAACGCCATTTCTGGCGAAGGGGTGCACGTTATTACGGTTAACGAATACCTATCAACGCGTGACGCGACAGAAATGGGTGAAGTGTACAGCTGGCTAGGACTCTCTGTTGGTATCAACTTGTCAGCGAAATCATCATCTGAAAAACGTGAAGCTTACAACTGTGACATCACTTATTCAACCAACTCAGAAGTTGGTTTTGACTACTTGCGTGATAATATGGTTGTTCGTCAGGAAGACATGGTACAACGTCCGCTAAACTTCGCCTTGATTGACGAGGTGGACTCAGTATTGATTGACGAAGCTAGAACACCATTGATTGTGTCTGGTCAAGTTAGCTCAGAAACGAGTCAGTTGTACATTCGTGCGGACCGTTTTGTTAAAACTTTGACAAGCACAGACTACATCGTCGATGTGCCAACTAAGACCATTAGCTTGACGGATTACGGGATTGACAAGGCAGAAGAATACTTCCACTTAGACAATCTTTACGATTTGGAAAATGTTGCCTTGACGCACTATATCGACAATGCTCTTCGCGCTAACTACATCATGATTTTGGATATTGACTATGTGGTTAGCCAAGAAGGTGAAATTCTAATCGTTGACCAATTTACAGGTCGTACGATGGAAGGTCGTCGTTTCTCTGATGGATTGCACCAAGCCATCGAAGCTAAAGAAGGCGTCCGCATTCAAGAAGAATCAAAAACAAGTGCCTCAATTACTTATCAAAATATGTTCCGTATGTATAAGAAATTGGCAGGAATGACTGGTACCGCTAAAACGGAAGAAGAAGAGTTCCGTGAAGTGTACAACATGCGTATCATTCCGATACCAACGAACAAACCAGTTGCTCGTATTGACCATCCAGACCTCTTGTACCCAACTTTGGAATCTAAGTTCAAAGCAGTGGTTGAAGATGTTAAGGCACGTCATGCTAAAGGACAACCTGTTCTTGTTGGTACAGTTGCCGTTGAAACATCTGATATTATTTCAAAACGCTTGGTGGATGCAGGCATTCCACACGAAGTTTTGAATGCGAAAAACCACTTTAAAGAAGCTCAAATCATCATGAACGCTGGTCAACGTGGTGCAGTCACTATCGCAACCAACATGGCTGGTCGTGGTACCGATATTAAACTTGGTGAAGGTGTGCGTGAATTGGGTGGTTTGTGCGTTATCGGAACAGAACGTCATGAAAGCCGTCGTATTGATAACCAGCTTCGTGGACGTTCAGGACGTCAAGGTGACCCAGGTGAATCACAATTTTACTTGTCACTTGAAGATGATTTGATGCGTCGTTTCGGTTCAGACCGTATTAAGGCCTTCCTTGACCGTATGAATCTTGATGAAGAAGATGCGGTTATTCGTTCGCGTATGTTGACACGTCAAGTGGAATCTGCCCAAAAACGTGTTGAAGGGAACAACTACGATACACGTAAACAAGTCTTGCAATACGATGATGTTATGCGTGAACAACGTGAAATCATTTATGCAGAACGTCGTGACGTGATTACAGCTGACCGTGATTTAGGTCCTGAAATCAAAGCGATGATTAAACGCACCATCAAACGTACTGTTGAGGCACACAGCCATTCAGATCGTGACGAAGCACTTGCCGCTATTTTGAATTTTGCTAAGAACAACCTAGTTGATGAGCAATCTATCCAACAATCTGATTTGGAAAACTTGAGCTTTGATGAAATCAAAGAAGAACTCTTTAACCGTGCGATGGTCGTTTACGATGCGCAAATGGCTAAATTGAAAACACCTGATGCCGTCAAAGAATTCCAAAAAGTGCTTATTTTGATGGTTGTTGACAATAAATGGACAGACCATATTGATGCTTTGGATCAATTGCGTCAATCTGTTGGTTTGCGTGGTTATGCCCAAAATAACCCTGTGGTGGAATATCAATCTGAAGGTTTCCGTATGTTCCAAGCTATGATTGGTGCGATTGAATTTGATGTAACAAGAACCATGATGAAAGCACAAATTCACCAACAAGAACGTGAACGTGTGTCACAAAACGCCACAACAATGGCTGAAAAGAATATTGCGGCGCAAACACCAAACCAAGCGACACAAGATATTGATTTCTCTCACGTTAAACGTAACGATCCTTGCCCATGTGGTTCAGGTAAGAAATTCAAAAACTGTCACGGTCGCAAACAATTTTAGACTGTCTACTGAAAATTCAGAAAAGTTGATTGAAAACAGAGCCAAAAGTGATATAATAGAAAAAATCTAAACTTTTCGATACTAAGGGGGATGATTCATGTCATTTAAAGCAACAAGTAAAAAAATCGATTTCGATGCGCTAAAGGAAGAATCTGCCTTAACTGGTGAGGCTTTGGCGAGAAAAGAAGCGCGTGACCACGAATTAGAAGCGATCATGAAAGGCGAAGATGACCGTGTTCTTTTGGTCATCGGTCCTTGCTCATCAGATAACGAAGAGGCTGTTCTCGAATACGCTCATCGTTTGGCAAAACTTCAAGAAGAAGTGAAAGACCGCGTCTTTATGGTGATGCGTGTCTATACTGCCAAACCACGTACCAATGGGGATGGCTATAAAGGCTTGATGCACCAACCTGATACATCAGAATCACCAAGCTTGATTAACGGTATCAAAGCGGTACGTAACTTGCACTACCGCGTGATTTCAGAAACAGGCTTGACAACTGCTGATGAAATGCTTTATCCTGAAAACCTTCCATTGGTGGATGACTTGGTGTCTTATATCGCGATTGGAGCACGCTCTGTTGAAGACCAACAACACCGTTTTGTAGCATCTGGTATCGATGTTCCAACAGGAATGAAAAACCCAACATCTGGTAATTTGAACGTTATGTTCAACGGTATCTACGCTGCTCAAAACAAACAATCTTTCCTATTCAACGGTGAAGAAGTGGAAACGTCAGGAAATGCCATGGCACACGCTATTCTTCGAGGAGCAACCAACGAATATGGTAAAAACGTCCCAAATTATTACTATGACAATGTTCTTGAAACCATCGAACACTATGAAAAATTAGGGCTTAAAAACCCATTCATCGTGATTGACACAAACCATGACAACTCAGGCAAGCAATATTTGGAACAAGTGCGTATTGTCCGTCAAACCCTAATCAATCGTGATTGGAATGCTAAAATTAAGCAATACGTGCGTGGTTTCATGATTGAATCTTATCTTGAAGATGGTCGTCAAGATACGCCAGAAATCTTCGGAAAATCAATCACCGACCCTTGTCTTGGTTGGGACAACACGGAACAATTAATCCGTGAAATTTACGGCACATTAGGAAAATAATTATGGGAATACATCAAAAAAGTGCAACGCTTGACATTGCAAAAGTTAAGGCCATCTCAAAATTAGAAGGAGACTTTCTTGCAAAGAAAGAGGCGCGTGACGAGGAATTGGCTCGTATCATCAGAGGTGAAGATGAGCGCCTGCTTCTTGTGATTGGTCCTTGTTCGTCAGATAATGAAGAGGCTGTTTTGGAATACGCTCGCCGCCTGGCAAAATTGCAAGAAGAAGTTAAAGATAGCATCTTTATTGTGATGCGTGTTTATACCGCTAAGCCACGTACCAATGGTGACGGCTATAAGGGCTTGATGCACCAGCCAGATACCTCAAAATTACCTGATTTGATTAATGGAGTGGCAGCCGTTCGTCACTTGCATTATCGCGTGATTACTGAAACAGGTTTGACTACGGCTGATGAAATGCTTTACCCTGCTAATTTACCGCTAGTAGATGATTTGGTTTCTTACCACGCTATTGGGGCGCGTTCGGTTGAAGACCAAGAACACCGCTTTGTAGCATCAGGAATTGATGCGGCGACAGGTATGAAAAACCCAACGTCTGGTAACTTACAGGTTATGTTTAATGGTATTTATGCCGCGCAAAATGTGCAAAATTTCATTTACCAAAATGCTGAAGTGGAAACGGACGGCAATCCGTTAGCTCATGCTATCTTGCGCGGGGCAACCAACGAACACGGTGAAAATGAGCCAAATTATTACTACGATGATTTGCTCAAAGCGATCAGCTTGTACGAAAAAATGGGACTTCAAAATCCATTTATCGTGATTGACACCAACCACGACAATTCAGGGAAAAATTACCTAGAACAAGTGCGTATTGTTCGTCAAACCCTAATCAATCGAGATTGGAATGAGAAAATCAAAGCTTATGTGCGTGGATTCATGATTGAGTCTTACCTTGAGGACGGTCGTCAAGACACGCCAGAAGTCTTTGGAAAATCCATCACTGACCCATGTTTGGGCTGGGATAAAACTGAACAATTAATCCGTGAAATTCATGAAACATTGCGACATGATTCCTATGAGGACTTGCTCTTCTAATCACTAACATATAATGGAGCTGGGGATTTCTCTCAGCTCCTTAGTTTTGAGGAGAGTTAGCAGGTGCGGATAAGCTGAGGTAAGGGAGTCACATGATTATTGGGCATGGTATTGATTTACAAGACATTTCCGCAATTCAACAAGCTTATGAGAAGAACCCCAAATTTGCTCAACGCATTTTAACAGAAGCGGAGTTTAGGCGCTTTTCAGAACATACCAACTTAAAACGCCAAATGACCTTTTTGGCAGGGCGTTGGGCTGGAAAGGAAGCCTTTGCTAAGGCAATGGGGATGGGCATTGGAAAACTGCGATTTCAGGATATCGAAATTTTAAATAATTCCCAAGGAGCGCCGGTGATTACCCGCTCTCCTTTTTCGGGAAGGACTTTTATTTCCATCTCTCACTCGGGAGATTATGCCCAAGCCAGTGTTATCTTAGAGGATGATTCTGGTTGAAAGGATTAGAAATCACACATTAGACGACTTCTCATAAATGATTATCTTTGGAGGAATGACATGATTTCGAGTTTACATAGACCGACTAAGGCCTTAATTGATTTAGAAGCGATTTGCCAAAATATTGAAAGTGTGCAAGCTAATATCCCTCAAGGGAAGCAGACTTTTGCGGTGGTAAAGGCTAATGCTTATGGGCATGGGTCTAAGCAAGTGGCGCAGGCGATTTCGCATTTGGTGGATGGCTTTTGCGTGTCCAATATTGATGAAGCGCTGGAGTTGCGTGAAGCTGGCATTGACAAGACCATTTTGATTCTGGGAGTTATTATGCCAGAAGAAGTGGAAATAGCGCGCGAGCATCATTTGACCTTGACGGTGGCTAGTCAGGAATGGTTGGACATGGCCTTGGCGCAAGGCATCTCTTTGGCGGACTTGGATGTTCATTTGAAAGTCGATTCTGGCATGGGTCGGATTGGTGTGAGAAGTCTGGATGAGGCAGAGCATTTGTTGGCGGATTTGAAAAAAGCTGGCGCTCATGTGGCAGGAATTTTCACGCATTTTGCAACGGCTGATGAAGCTGACGACACTAAATTCAATCAACAGCTAGCCTTTTTCACAGACTTGATTACGCATTTGAGCGAAACGCCAGCCCTTGTTCACGCCAGCAATTCGGCAACGAGTCTGTGGCATAGCGAAACCATTTTTAACATGGTGCGTTTAGGCATTGTGATGTACGGCCTTAACCCAAGCGGTACGGAATTAGCCTTGCCTTATCCGATCAAACCTGCTCTCAGCTTGGAATCTTCTTTGGTACATGTGAAGCAAATTTCAGCTGGTGATTTTGTTGGTTATGGGGCTACTTACGTGGCTCAAGGGGATGAATACATTGCGACGGTTCCGATTGGTTATGCAGATGGCTGGACCCGTGATTTGCAAGGCTTTTATGTGTTGGTCAATGGGGAATGGTGTGAAATCGTTGGGCGTGTGTCAATGGACCAAATCACTATTCGCTTGCCAGAAAAACTTCCAATTGGTACCAAGGTGACTTTGATTGGACAAGACGGCGACCAAGTTATCACTGCGACGGATTTAGCCCAAAAACGTGGTACCATCAATTATGAAGTGCTTTGTCTATTAAGTGACCGTGTGCCTCGTGTGTATTCAAAATAAATTGGATTCTACTTCGCTGTGACGAAAAAGCAGCGATTTAGAATCTCTTTTTGCTATTAAGCAGCAAAGTGAGGTTTTATGAACTTACAATCACCCATTGTGGAAATAAAAGGTATCGGTGCCAAAACAGCCGAAAAATGCCAGCAATTAGGTATTTATACGATTGAGGACTTGTTGCTCTACTATCCTTTTCGTTATGAGGATTTTAAAAGCAAACGCATTTCTGAGTTGGTTGACGGGGAGCGTTCGGTTATCGTCGGAACAGTTGTGACACCAGCGAACGTGCAGTATTATGGATATAAACGTAATCGCCTGTCCTTTAAAATTCGGCAGGGCGAAGCAGTTGTTGCTGTTTCTTTTTTCAATCAACCTTATTTAGCGGATAAGGTGACCTTGGGCAGTGATATTGCTATTTTTGGAAAATGGGATGCCCTGAAAGCAACGGTGACTGGAATGAAAATTTTGGCTCAGGTCACAGATGATATGCAACCTGTTTACCGCGTGGCTCAAGGCATTTCACAAAAAACACTGGTCAAGGCTATCCAGTCAGCCTTTGATATGGGGGCTTTGAATTGGTTACCTGAAAATCTCCCCCAAGTCCTTCTGGACAAATACCGTCTGTTAGGACGTGCTCAAGCCACCGCTGCCATGCATTTTCCAAAAGACATCGCCGAATACAAACAGGCCCTGCGCCGCATCAAGTTTGAGGAACTGTTTTATTTTCAGATGAATTTGCAGGTTCTAAAGGCGGATAATAAGGCAGAAAGCAACGGTCAGGTGATTGTCTATGATGCTCAAAAAGTGGCTGAAAAGATTGCTACTCTGCCATTTGCCTTGACAGGTGGGCAAAAACGCAGTTTGGAGGCCATTTTAGCCGATATGCGTTCAGGTGCTCACATGAATCGCCTTTTGCAAGGGGACGTGGGGTCAGGAAAGACTGTTGTGGCTAATCTTGCCATGTATGCCGCCTACACCGCAGGTTTTCAGTCAGCCTTGATGGTGCCCACGGAAATTTTAGCGGAACAACATTTTGAAAGTTTGCGTCAATTGTTTCCAGACTTATCGATCGCGATTTTAACGTCAGGCATGAAGGCGGCTGCGAAAAAAACAGCCCTCGCGGCGTTGGCGGATGGCTCGATTGATATGGTCGTGGGAACACACGCCTTGATTCAAGACGCAGTGACCTATCACCGCTTGGGTTTGGTTATTACAGATGAGCAGCACCGCTTTGGTGTCAATCAGCGTCGTATTTTCCGTGAAAAAGGCAATAACCCTGACGTTTTGATGATGACCGCGACGCCTATTCCCAGAACGCTGGCTATTACGGCTTTTGGGGAAATGGACGTTTCCATTATTGATGAATTGCCTGCGGGGCGAAAGCCTATTATCACACGTTGGGTCAAGCATGAGCAATTGCCTACTGTCTTGGATTGGATGAAAAAGGAGTTAGCCAAAGGTGCCCAAGCCTATGTGGTATCACCTCTCATTGAAGAATCTGAGGCCTTGGATTTGAAAAATGCAGTTGCTTTGCACGACGAATTGTCCCAATATTTCGCAGGAACTGCGACAGTTGCCCTCATGCATGGTCGCATGAAAAACGAAGAAAAGGATGCTATCATGCAAGACTTCAAGCAGCAAAAAAGTCAGATTTTGGTGTCAACCACCGTCATTGAAGTTGGTGTCAATGTGCCCAATGCAACTATCATGTTGATTATGGATGCTGACCGTTTTGGGCTTAGCCAATTGCACCAGCTACGCGGACGAGTGGGCCGTGGGGATAAGCAATCTTATGCCATCTTAGTGGCCAATCCCAAAACAGACACAGGAAAAGAGCGCATGACAATCATGACAGAAACCACGGACGGTTTTGTATTAGCAGAAGCTGACCTCAAAATGCGCGGTTCAGGTGAAATCTTTGGCACTCGCCAATCAGGTATTCCCGAATTTCAAGTGGCGGATATCGTGGAAGATTATCCCATTTTAGAGGAAGCCAGACGGGTGGCAAGCCAGATTGTGGCGGAAGATAATTGGCAAAAAGACGCTAGGTGGCAGGTGATTTCCGACCATCTCAAAGACAAGGACACCTTTGATTAAGCTTTGTGCAAGTTTTTTGCAAGCCATGCTTAAGTTTTTTCCCTTATAATAAAACCATCAAATGAAGTGAGGGGGAAGGCTTATGACAGTAAGAGTCACTTATCACAAATATTTTGCTAAAACCATTCATCCTAGACCTGCTTACGGTCGGTGAGTTGCTGACCTCTCCTTTTTGACATGACAAGGGCAGCGGAAAAACAACACCCATGATAAGACACCAAAGCCCATGGAATGGCAAAAAGCTCAGCTTGATTTAAGCTGAGCTTTTTTGAGTGTCTTTTTGAAAAGATAAGCGGCCTAACCTTCAATGTAGTCTTTGAGGGCTTGCCCTTTCAAACCAGCGTTTAGAGCGATAAGGAGTTTTAAGCGCGCTTTTTGAGCGTTTAATTCCTTGACAAACATAACCCCTGCTTGGGCGAGTTGGACGCCACCGCCTTCGTAGGCATAAACAGGCTCCGCAATCCCATTGAAACAACGTGATACCAAGACAACTGGGACATCTTGCTCGATGAGGTGCACGATTTCTTGGGCAGCGCGTGGTGGCACATTACCAGCTCCCAAGGCTTCAATCACGACTCCACAAACATTGTCAGGGTTAAGGAAACTGATGATACCATCTCCCCCCATCCCTGCATAGGCCTTGACAATTGGCACAGTTCCTGAAATATCAGTCAAATCAAAGCGAACACGCGTATCGGCCATTTTAAAGAATACAATATCGTGTTTCATGATAATGCCAAGTGGGCCGTGGATAGGTGTTTGGAAGGTTGATACGTTGGTCGTGTGTGTCTTGGTCACGTATTTAGCAGCGTGAATTTCATCGTTCATCACGACCAGTACCCCCTTGCCAATAGCATCGTCATGGCTGGCTACACGAAGGGCGCTGAGGTAGTTGTACACCCCGTCACTTCCTAGTTCGTTTGACGAGCGCATGGCGCCTGTGATAACGATAGGAATATTAGGAATTTCCATGGTATCTAGGAAATAAGCCGTTTCTTCCAAGGTGTCTGTACCGTGGGTAATGACCACTCCGTCAAAATCCGCAGCTTTTTGCTTGATTTCTTGATAAAGCTGGAGCATGTGTTTAGGGGTGATGTGTGGGCTTGGGATATTAAAAAAATCAATTGCTGTCACTTCGATGTTATCAAGACTGACACCAATATGATTCATAGGATTATCCGTATCTGGTCGAACATTACCCGCTTGATCAGCATGCATGGAAATTGTACCGCCTGTGTGCAAGACAAGGATTTTTTTCATTGTTCTAAAACTTCCTTCAAAAATGTGTTATAATCTATTTTAACATAAAGATGGAGAGCGAGAAACTGATTTGGCGATAAAAGCAGTCTTTTTTGATATTGATGGCACCCTGTTAAACGACCGAAAAAACGTCCAACAATCCACAAAAAAAGCCATTAACAATTTAAAAGAACAAGGAATTTTTGTCGGCGTGGCAACAGGTCGGGGACCAAGTTTTGTGCAGCCTTACCTTGAAAATCTGGGCTTGGATTTTGCAGTGACTTATAATGGGCAGTATATTTTCACGCGTGATGTGGTGGTTTACCAAAATCCTTTGTCTGTGTCCACTGTTTACCGCATTATCCGTTATGCCAATGACAAGCGTCGCGAGATTTCTTTGGGGACAGCTTCGGGCTTGGTTGGCTCGCGTATTATTGACATGGGGACTAGCCGTTTTGGGCAAGTGGTGAGTTCGGTTGTTCCCAAGCAATGGGCAAAAGCAGTCGAGCGTAGTTTTAAACACCTCATTCGTCGTTTCAAACCGCAAAATGTCAATGGCTTGCTGACCTTGATGCGCCGGCCCATTTATCAGGTGGTTTTGATTGCGACCGAGGACGAAACGGAAAACATTCAGAACCGTTTTCCACAGATTAAGGTAACGCGCAGCAGCCCTTATTCAGCGGATTTGATTTCTTACAACCAATCCAAAATACACGGCATCGAGCGTTTAGGCAAGCAATTTGGCTTTGATTTGTCTGAGGTAATGGCCTTTGGCGATTCTGACAATGATAAGGAAATGCTATCGGGTGTTGGTATCGGTGTCGCGATGGGAAATGCGGAAGCTTCTCTCAAAGACATTGCCCATTACACCACAGAAACCAACAATAACGACGGTATCTCAAAAGCTTTGGCTCACTTTGGCTTGATTCATCTAGAGCAAGAAGAAAGTTTTGATAGCCAAGACGAAAACTTCAACAAGGTGAAAATGTTCCATAAGGTCATGGATGGCACAACCTGCGAAATGCCAAGAGTCTATGAAAATGAAGAGGCTAATCACCGTTCGGATTTCAAGGTCGAAGAAATCGTGGAATTTCTCTATGCAGCTAGTCATGGAGATGAGGCTATCTTTAACGATTCGCTGGTCAAATTGCACGCGGCTATTGACAAGGCGGCACGCAAGGTAGAAAGCAAGGAACACCATGAAACGCCTTTGGTTGGGCAAGTGGATGCCTTGACGGATTTGCTGTATTTGACCTATGGTTCATTTGTATTGATGGGTGTTGACCCTAAACCGTTATTTGACGCGGTTCATGAGGCTAATATGGGCAAAGTTTTCCCTGACGGCAAGGCGCATTTTGACCCTATCACTCATAAAATTTTAAAACCAGATGATTGGGAAGAACGTTTTGCACCAGAACCAACCATTCATCGGAAATTAAATCGACAAATTCAACACGCTTTTCAGCGCCAAAAAAATAACCAAGCTAAGACATCCTAAGCTTGGTTTTTTCGTATGCAAAAAGACCTAGTCGCAAAAACTAGGCCGAGTTCAGTTGTCCTTTTAGAAAGTCTTTTGGCTATCACGCACGACCAACAAGTCCACTTTAGCATGGCGCATGATGTATTCTGATGATGAACCGATAAGCAAGCGTTCAAAGGTATTAAGACCAGTCGCCCCTACCATAATCAAATCCACCTTTTCTTTATCAGGAATATCATGCGCAAGAAGGGTCTTAGGATTACCAAATTCAATGACTTGTTTGACTTTTTCAATCCCTCTTTCATGGGCTTTCTTTTCAAAACCTTCCAAAACACCCTTAGCTTCTTCTTCTAATTGTTCGTAGATGTAAGTGTCAAAGGTCGCAATGCTTTGTAGGGCACGTGTGTCAATGACGTGTGTCAAGATCAATTCAGCCTTGTTACGCAAAGCAACGTTTACCCCTTTTTCAAAAGCTAACTCAGATTCGTAAGAACCATCAACCGCAATCATAATTCGTTCATAATGTTGTGACATAACTGCCTCCTTAATTATGTTAACCAAAGAATGAAAAGGTAACATTTCCCTCATTCCTATGAGATATAAAGTGATATGCAGGACAATAGGCACCTAAATGGCCTAAACTATGAATATCCTCACATTCATTATACTCCTTTTTATGTGAAATTGAAAACGTTTGAGTATTTTTCTGAATTCTTTTTACCTTAACAGAAAACCATTCAGAAAAAGCAGAGTTTATCAGAGCCTTTTTCACACAAGAAAATTTACCTTTAGAATCGTTAGAGAATTGAAAATTTAAGGCGGAAAGTTTATAATATTGGCAACGAGGTAAATTCTATGAAAACATTTGACAAATCTTCAAAGCTAGAACACGTTGCTTATGATATTCGCGGTCCCATTTTAGACGAAGCCAATCGCATGATGGCAAATGGCGAAAAAATTCTCCGTCTAAACACAGGGAATCCAGCAGAATTTGGATTTACAGCCCCTGACGAGGTCATTCGCGATTTAATTGTCAATGCCCGTAATAGTGAAGCCTATTCAGACAGTAAAGGGATTTTCTCGGCACGTAAAGCCATTATGCAATACTGTCAGCTAAAAGGTTTTCCACATGTAGATATCGATGATATTTACCTAGGCAATGGGGTTTCTGAAATGATTTCCATCTCTTTACAAGCTCTTTTGGACGATGGTGATGAGGTCTTGGTGCCAATGCCTGATTACCCTTTGTGGACAGCTTGCATTAGTTTGGCGGGTGGAAATGCCGTTCATTACCGTTGTGACGAACAAGCCGATTGGTATCCTGATATTGATGATATCAAATCAAAAATCACATCAAATACCAAAGCCATCGTTGTCATCAACCCAAACAACCCAACAGGAGCCTTGTATTCTGAGGACTTGTTGAAAGAGATTGTGGAAATTGCTCGCCAAAATGATTTGATTATTTTCGCGGATGAAATCTATGATCGTCTTGTGATGGACGGGCAAAAACACACGGCTATTGCTAGCTTGGCACCAGATGTTTTCTGTGTTTCAATGAATGGTTTGTCAAAATCACACCGCATCTGTGGTTTCCGTGTGGGATGGATGGTGCTCTCAGGACCAAAAGCCAATGTACGCGGTTATATCGAAGGGCTTAATATGTTAGCCAATATGCGTCTATGTGCCAATGTTCTTGGGCAACACGTGGTGCAAACGTCACTCGGCGGTTATCAGTCAGTGGATGAATTATTGATGCCAGGTGGTCGTATCTACGAACAACGCAACTTTATTTACAAGGCTGTCAACGAAGTTCCAGGCTTGTCTGCGGTCAAACCAACTGCTGGACTCTACATTTTCCCTAAAATTGACCGCGAGATGTACCGCATCGATGACGACGAACAATTCTGCTTGGAATTGCTCAAACAAGAAAAAGTCATGCTCGTGCCAGGTAAAGGCTTTAACTGGACCGAACCTGACCATTTCCGTATCGTTTATTTGCCACGAGTGGAAGAATTAGCAGAAGTTCAAGCCAAATTAACCCGCGTCTTAAGTCAATACCGACGCTAATAAAGGTATAGGTTTTTTCCTTAATTATAAGGAGAAAACCTTATTTTTTGCGGTTTAAAAGCTGAGAAAAAAGAGAAGAGTCAGAAGATAAAGGAATTTTCAGATAATTATTTGCAAAATAAGAACACCTCTGATATAATTGTAACGCAACTAAAGCAAAGGAAGTAAAACATGCCGAATTTATTAGAAAAAACACGTAAAATTACATCAATTCTACAACGGTCAGTGGACCATTTGGATGCTGAATTACCTTATAATGCTATGGCATCTAAATTAGCTGATATTATTGATTGTAATGCTTGTATCATCAACGGAGGAGGAACCCTTCTTGGTTATGCAATGAAGTATAAAACCAATACTGACCGTGTTGAGGAATTTTTTGAAACCAAACAATTTCCAGAAGGCTATGTAAAAGCGGCGAGTCGTGTCTATGATACAGAAGCAAACCTATCTGTCGATAACGAATTAACGATTTTCCCAGTTGAATCAAAAGATATTTACCCAGATGGTCTAACCACCATTGCACCAATATACGGAGGCGGTATGCGCCTTGGAACGCTAATTATTTGGCGTAACGATAAAGAATTCTTAGAAGATGATTTGATTCTTGTCGAAATTGCCTCAACCGTAGTGGGGATTCAATTGCTCAACCTTCAAACAGAAAATCTAGAAGAAACGATTCGTAAACAAACCGCTATCAACATGGCGATTAACACCCTATCTTATTCTGAAATGAAAGCTGTTTCAGCCATTTTGGGTGAATTGGATGGTACAGAAGGTCGTTTGACGGCGTCAGTCATTGCAGACCGTATTGGTATTACCCGTTCTGTTATTGTAAATGCCTTGCGTAAGCTAGAGTCTGCAGGTATCATTGAAAGCCGTTCATTGGGAATGAAGGGAACTTATCTCAAAGTCATCAATGAAGGTATTTTTGACAAATTAAAGGAATATAACTATTAATGACAAGAGCCTTAATTTCGATTGATTACACAAAAGACTTCGTCGCTGATGATGGAAAATTGACGGCAGGAAAGCCTGCTCAAGCCATTGAAGAAGCTATTGCTCGCATCATCAAGGAAGCCTATGAGGCAGGGGATTATATCTTTTTTGCCATTGATGGGCACGATGAAGGTGATGTCTTTCACCCAGAAACCAAGTTGTTCCCACCACACAATATCAAGGGAACCGATGGGCGTGATTTATACGGTCAATTAGCCAATGTGTATGCAACCATCAAAGAAGACAGCCGTGTCTTTTGGATGGACAAACGCCATTATTCTGCCTTTTCTGGGACGGATTTGGATATTCGTTTGCGCGAACGCGGGGTTAAAACCCTTGCTTTGACAGGTGTTTTGACGGATATTTGTGTGCTTCATACGGCTATTGATGCCTATAATTTGGGGTATGACATCGAAGTTTATGCGGATGCCGTAGCCAGTCTAACGGAAGAAAACCATCAGTTTGCCCTCAACCATTTTAAGAATGTTTTGGGTGCAAAAGTGATTTAAAACAAGGAAAGAAGTGGGAAGGCACTTCTTTTTTCATGTAAAAGCACCTTAAATTATGGTATAATTTTAAGGACTGTATTGTCATTTAGGTTATGATTCTAATTGATCAAGGAGAAAAGAGATGAAAATTTCTGAAGAAGAAGTTCGTCATGTGGCTGAATTGTCAAAATTGTCCTTTTCTGAAGCAGAAACATCAGAATTTGCGACAACGTTGTCTAAAATTGTCGATATGGTAGAACTCTTAAACGAAGTGGATACAGATGGGGTTCCTGTCACGACAACAATGGCGGATCGTAAAACCGTTATGCGTGAAGATGTGGCGGTGGCTGGTGATGACCGCGATGAACTCTTTAAAAATGTGCCTCAATCAGAGAACTACTACATTAAAGTTCCTGCTATCTTGGAAGACGGAGGAGATGCTTAATGTCATTTAATAGCAAATCAATTGACGAGTTGCACAATCTTCTTGTCAACAAAGAAATCTCAGCGGTTGAATTGACCAAAGCAACCCTAGACGATATTAAAGAACGCGAATCAGCAGTTGATTCGTTCATTACGGTGGCGGAAGAATCTGCCCTTGCACAAGCTGCAGCGATTGACGAAAAAGGAATTGACGCTGATAACGTGATGTCAGGAATTCCTTTGGCGGTCAAAGATAATATTTCAACACGCGGTATCTTGACAACGGCTGCGTCTAAAATGCTTTACAACTACGAACCTATTTTTGATGCGACAGCTGTTGAAAAAGTTTACGGAAAAGACATGATTGTTATCGGTAAGACTAACATGGACGAATTTGCCATGGGTGGTTCAACCGAAACTTCTTATTTTAAAAAGACTAAAAATGCTTGGGATCACAGCAAGGTGCCAGGTGGTTCATCAGGTGGTTCTGCTACTGCAGTTGCTTCAGGTCAAGTGCGTTTGTCACTTGGATCTGATACAGGTGGTTCTATCCGCCAACCCGCTGCCTTCAATGGTGTTGTTGGATTGAAACCAACCTATGGACGCGTGTCACGTTTTGGCTTGATTGCTTTTGGTAGCTCGCTCGACCAAATCGGACCATTTGCTCCAACTGTCAAAGAAAATGCCCAATTGTTGAATGTCATCGCTGGAAACGATGTTAAAGATTCAACATCATCAAACCGTGAAGTAGCTGACTTTACAGCTAAAATTGGTCAAGACATCAAGGGCATGAAAATTGCCTTGCCAAAAGAATACCTTGGTGAAGGTATCGACCCTGAAGTGAAAGAAACTATTCTTAACGCTGCGAAACACTTTGAAAAACTGGGTGCGACGGTTGAAGAAGTGAGCTTGCCACATAGCAAGTACGGTGTTGCGGTATACTACATCATCGCTTCATCAGAAGCTTCATCAAACTTGCAACGTTTTGACGGTATTCGTTATGGTTACCGCACTGAAAATTACAACAATCTTGACGATATTTATGTCAACACACGTAGCGAAGGTTTTGGTGACGAAGTAAAACGCCGTATCATGCTTGGTACTTTTAGCTTGTCATCAGGTTACTACGACGCTTATTTCAAAAAAGCGGGTCAAGTGCGTACCTTGATTATCCGTGATTTTGACAATATTTTTGCGGATTACGATTTGATTTTGGGGCCAACTTCTCCAAGCGTTGCCTTTGATTTGGATAGTTTAAACCATGACCCTGTTGCTATGTATTTGGCAGATATTTTAACAATTCCTGTCAACTTAGCAGGGCTTCCAGGTATTTCAATTCCTGCTGGTTTTGCCCACGGCCTTCCGGTTGGTATGCAATTAATCGGTCCAAAATACAGTGAAGAAACTATTTATCAAGCTGCTGCGGCCTTTGAAGCAACAACAGATTATCACAAACAACAACCCGTTATTTTTGGAGGTGAGGACTAATGAACTTTGAAACTGTCATTGGACTTGAAGTCCACGTTGAGTTAAATACCAATTCAAAGATTTTTTCACCAACCTCAGCCCACTTTGGTAATGAGCAAAATGCCAACACCAATGTTATCGACTGGTCATTCCCTGGGGTCTTGCCAGTGATGAATAAAGGGGTAATTGATGCTGGTATCAAGGCTGCTTTGGCTCTGAACATGGATATTCACCAAAATATGCACTTTGACCGCAAAAACTATTTCTATCCTGATAATCCAAAAGCCTACCAAATTTCACAATTTGATGAACCAATTGGCTACAACGGTTGGATTGAGATTGAATTAGAAGACGGCTCAACCAAGAAAATCCGTATCGAGCGTGCGCACTTGGAAGAAGATGCTGGTAAAAACACGCACGGAACAGACGGTTATTCTTACGTTGACCTCAACCGTCAAGGTGTGCCATTGATTGAAATCGTGTCAGAAGCTGATATGCGTTCGCCAGAAGAAGCCTATGCTTATTTGACCGCCTTGAAAGAAGTTATCCAATACACAGGCATTTCTGATGTGAAAATGGAAGAAGGTTCGATGCGTGTGGATGCCAATATCTCTCTTCGCCCTTACGGTCAAGAGGCTTTTGGTGTCAAAACCGAATTGAAGAACTTGAACTCATTTAATAACGTGCGTAAAGGGCTTATTTACGAGCAAAAACGCCAAGCCCAAGTCTTGCGTTCAGGTGGTGAAATCCAACAAGAAACCCGTCGTTATGATGAAGCGACTGGGGAAACCATTTTGATGCGTGTCAAGGAGGGGTCATCAGATTACCGTTACTTCCCAGAGCCAGACCTACCTCTTTTTGAAATTTCAGATGAGTGGATTGATACTGTTCGTGGCACCTTGCCAGAATTTCCAAAAGACCGTCGTGCCAAATACATCAATACCTTTGGCTTGAGTGCCTACGATGCGGCGCAATTAACAGCAACAAAACAAACGTCTGATTTCTTTGAAAGTGCCGTAGCTCTTGGCGGTGATGCTAAACAAGTGTCTAACTGGCTACAAGGGGAAGTCGCTCAATTCTTAAACAGCGAAAACAAAACCCTTTCAGAGATTTCATTGACCCCTGAAAACCTTGTTGAAATGTTGGCTATCATTGCAGATGGTACCATTTCATCAAAAATCGCCAAAAAAGTCTTTGTTCATTTGGCTAAAAACGGTGGTTCAGCACGTGCATACGTTGAAGAAGCCGGTTTGGTGCAAATTTCTGATCCAGCTGTGCTCATTCCAATTATCCACCAAGTCTTTGAAGACAATGAAGCTGCGGTTGCGGACTTCAAGTCAGGCAAACGCAATGCCGACAAAGCTTTTACAGGATTCTTGATGAAAGCCACAAAAGGAAAAGCCAACCCACAAGTTGCCCTTAAACTCTTGGCACAAGAATTGGTGAAACTAAAAGAAGACTAAGGGGCAAAAAGTCCAATTATTTTGGGCTTTTTTTTACCCTTTTTTAACAAGTATTGTCAGAAAAGGGATATCGCCTTGGCAGGAATTGTGCTATACTGATAGCCGAAATGACTTTTTGTGGAGTGGAGCTGAGATGGATAAAAATATCAAGGGAACAATCATGGTGCTGGTAGCAGGTATTACCTGGGGGATTTCAGGAATTTCTGGGCAATACCTCATGGCAAACGGCATGAATATCAATTTGCTAAGCAGCTTGCGTTTGATTGTGTCAGGTCTTTTATTGACAGTCATGGCCATGGTCTATCAGCCCCAGCACTTCTCACTGGCCATTCGACAAAAAAGGGTGCTTGCTAAAATTGCAGTCTTTGCTTTGATTGGGCTTTTGATGAACCAATATGCTTATTTGATGGCTATTCAGTACACCAATGCAGGAACGGCGACGGTTTTGCAATACGTAGCACCGATTTTGATTTTGGCTTATGTGTCTGCTAAAAAGAGGCAGCTGCCAGATTTGTCTGAAAGTGTGGCTATTCTTTTAGCTATTTTGGGCACCTTTATCATTGCCACGCATGGCCGTTTTGACGGTTTAGCCATAACACCCAAGGGCTTGTTCTGGGGACTTTTTTCAGCGGTGACTTATTCTTTTTACATTGTTTTCCCTGCAAAATTGATTCGTGAATTTGGGAGTTTTACGGTAGTTGGTCTTGGTATGCTCATGGGCGGAGTGGTTTTTCCCATCTTGACGCGCTCTTGGCAATACCCCTTGGTTTTGACGCCTGACAACCTGCTTGCTTTATTTGGCATTATTATTATTGGGACGGTCTTTGCTTACACCTTTTTCCTTAAAGGCAGTGCTATCATCGGTGCGGTCAAGGGCAGTTTGTTGGCAGCCATAGAGCCAGTATCCTCAGTCTTCTTCTCGGTAATGGTGATGCATGAAATCTTCTACTCCATTGATTTTACGGGAATGTTTCTCATTCTTGTCGCCGTGCTAATGCTATCCCTACGTGATTTGTTTATGGTTCGCAAGCAATGGCGCACTATGAATAAAACGTGAAAAGTTAAGGAAAACCTTAACTTTTTTGTTTTCATCTCTTGACAGGTTTTCAAAACAAGAGTACAATATATTTCGTTAGCTTCCTAACAGTTAGCTAGCTAACGAAAGAGGTGCTGTTATGAAAAAAAATATTGGACGTTTGGTTAAAAAAGCCAGTAACCAACTAGGGCGGGAATTTGACCAGTTTGCAAAACCCTTTGATCTAACGGGAATGCAAATGTCAATCATTGACTTTATCAGTTATGGATTAAAGAAAGAGTATTTTCAACAAGACATTGAAAAGGAATTCAATATTCAACGTTCAACAACAACTGTGCTTTTACAGCGCATGGAAAAAAAAGAGTTGATTTACCGCCAAGTTTCGCAAAAAGATGCCCGCCAAAAATCGGTGCATCTGACTCAAAAAGCGCAAGATTTAGTAGCAGAATGTCGTTCGTATTTTCAACTCCAAGAAAAAGAGTTGGAAGAACGCTTTTCAGAAGACGAAATTGCCATTTTTGAGAAGATTTTAGATTATTATGTTAAGAAGAAGTAGGAGGAACCATGTCAGAAGAAAAAATTTCACCTAAAGTGATTCGAGCAGTTATTGCTGTTGGAATGTTATCCTTTTGTGGGGTAGTCGTTGAAACAGCGATGAACATCACCTTTCCAACTCTTATGAAAGAGTTTGGAATCACCACATCAACGGTTCAATGGATGACGACAATCTACCTTTTGGTAGTGGCGTCAGTAGTGCCTTTATCAGCGTATTTGAAGCGTTCATTTAAGACAAAATCAGTCTTTTTGACAGCTAACTTACTGTTTATTTTGGGCGTGTTAATTGATAGCATTGCGCCAAGTTTTGCTTTGCTTTTGGTCGGGCGTGTCATTCAAGGGATTGGAGTCGGAATTGCGCTTCCTTTGATGTTTAATATTATTTTGGACCAAGTTCCAATGAGTAAAATCGGTACGATGATGGGTGTTGGAACTTTGATTACCGCTGTTGCTCCAGCGGTTGGACCAACATTTGGTGGATTTGTTTCATCACATTTTGGATGGCGTTTTATCTTTGTCTTGCTTACCCCGCTTTTGTTAATCTCTTTAATTTTAGGGGTAATATCTATTGAACAAAAAAATAAAGTGGCGCGTGAAAGTTTGGATTTAATTAGCGTTATAGCTATTCTTTGCTTATTTGTTGGGTTGATTTTAGGAATTAATAATTTGGCTGAATATGATTTCTTTAGT